>Ga0099825_1004138_pt1 | contig 19099 bp, 8 predicted proteins | sample SiratroredBW_FD_76838 | JGI IMG/M metagenome (GOLD analysis project Ga0099825, IMG submission 76838) | Root nodule microbial communities of legume samples collected from California, USA - Siratro red BW | ecosystem: Host-associated > Plants > Roots > Nodule | place: USA: California | collected... | reverse complement strand
TTTTTTTTTTAAAATTAAAAATAAATATTTATTTTTAAAAAAAAAAAAAAAAAAAAAAAACATATCCGCATTCATGCAATGTAAAAAAAATCTATTTAATAGATAACTTCGTGTTTGATGTCAAAAACATGTCGTTTGAGTCAGTGAATGAAATTAATCTGATTATAAATAAATAAATTTACCACAAAGTCGAAAGATTTAAATGTATTCAAGTCTAAATTTTATAATTAACGTGCATAAACACTAATATTGTATTTGGTTTCATGTTTCAAACATGGTTTTTCATATGTTTCAAAATAAAAAGTTAGCATCTATACAAAATTATGGGAATGTGATATCAATAAGTCGCACAGATTAAACTGGTTAATCATGAAAATACGTGGATAAGGACAATATAAGATTTTGAAAAGTTTGTCTGCCGGAAAAAAAAACATAGACGCAGATTCAAGGAAAAAAGGTTCTTCTAAAATTGAGTTTTGAAGATAAAATTGACCCAAAACAAGACCTTGACTTGAATGAAATATATAAGTAGTAATTTTTTTGGAACTTTCCTTAGCTATGAATTAGCCATTTGGATGCACTAAAACTCAAACTTTGCGTCTCACCAATTAATTAACATTAATATGTGCCTCAATTTCTCCAACCCTAAGATTCTCACACACAATACACGCTCTAGTTTAGGTTTTAGTCGCTATCAGATATCGTCTTTTCTTGTTAATAATATTTCCTCTTATTTAATAATATTCTTTAGGTTTTTTCTTTATATATTTTTATTTTATTTATTTCTGCTTAATATAGAGTTTCTGACTCTATATTTAAATTTTTTTTACAAATCCTTAATAAGATAATAAGATATTACGAGATTTTTTATTTATTTCATTTGATTGTCATGAAAGAAAATAATTTTCAAAGATATAATTTTTAATTTTCTTCATTTTAAAGGGTAATTTCATCGACCTAGCTAGGTCATGGATATATGATGTATCTTTTGAAATAAATTGTAGGTAATGTGAAATGTGAACTATAAACTATATGCACATTATTGAGGAATTTCTCTAGAGACATATTCAAAGTTGAAACTACACAACTTGTTTAGTTGAGAACTAAAAAATTCATAATGAATCTCCATTTTTGAGTACTTTATATCACTCACATTCCCAGACATTGACTTATAATATCTTGTTGGACAAGATCAATTGATATTAAGTTCCAAACTTTCATGACTATATACTAATTAAGAACTTCATATAAAATACATGCTATTAGCTATATTTATTTAACCTCTTGCATCGTTATTTTGTCATTATGTATATTAAATTTCACATTGGACTTAATATAGTTAGTATGTTATCCAGCACTGATATACAGTAATTCATAATTCAATTTACATATTTCGTCAAAATAACACAATTTAGTATCAATAAAATTTTGATCTATAATTCTATGAAGAAATTAGTTCAATTATTGCATTAATTAATTTTACATTCTACCAAAACTTGTTAAATTTCTCTAAAGTTTAATATAGTTTATTTCAGATGACCTTATATATATATAAACATATTTTTAATAATACATTCGTTTATTTTTACAATTTAATATAAAATTTATTATTAAATATTTTTAGGAGCTTTTCATATCTTAATAATGTTGTATATTCGAATTCAATTATATTTTCTATCGCTTTAAAGTATATTTCTTGATCCTGAATTTTATTTTATTAACACTGTACTAAAACAAACTTCTCAGTTATTTCAAATCGCTCTCCTTTTATTTTTCTTTCCATACTTGATGTTTTCTTAATTGTTTTATAAATTAACTTATACAGATAAAAAAAAATTGACAAGTTGCCATAATTTAATGGTTGAAGGGTTGAGTTACTCCTGTATTCATCATTGATTGTGCCTGTGAGAAAGGAAACATGATAAGTATAAGTGTGTGTGTGTGTATATATATATATTATGGGTGTGGTTGTTGAATTGGAATAGGAATGGAGTGATATGTTTGAGTGGGAAGAGGGCTTGTAGTTATGACTAGCTTGGCTTCCACGGTAACATTGAAGGATAAAGAAATAATTAGATATTTAAATTCATGTCATATTTAAATTATATGTACATTTCATTCAAATTCTTAATACATGGCTAATGGGAATGGGAGGTAAAGTCAACATGGTTAGAGTTTTTTATTAATTTGTTTATAAAAATGTTAAAAGAGAAAAATAAAAAATAATGGATTTTTTTTTATGAGTTGAAATTAATTTATATACAAATTAAATTTTTCATGAGTTGAAACTAGAAATAAATAAAATTATAATCATTCTAATTAACATTTAATTAAGATCAATTATATATACATAATATAATATACTTTTAATATTTATTTAAATTATAATCATTCTAATTAACATTTGTCTTAGTACACAAACATAAAGAATAATAGATTATTTTTAATCTGAAAATTTAAATTTAGAAATTATTAAAGAACTGTGTGAGTTTGATTTTAATAAACTGAAACACAGAAAAAATTATTAATTTTCTATATAAATTTTGTCATATTCATTTCTTTCATTTGGAGTCATATCTTTTATCTACATTTATTTTTTTCAACAACCCAAAAAACTCATCTCCGTATTAATCTAATATTTCTTCTTTCAACTCCTAATCATTATCATTTAAGCAGTGTCTACAACAATATAAAACAAGGCAAAAAATGTGTTTATCTTCATAGAAAAAGTCTATCATACCCTCCTTTCTCCATAACATTCTTTCCATTTAATTCATTATCCCCCTATTTATATGTTTATTTTTATTAAAAAAGACAATGAAGACATTTACAATAAATATTACATAAGTTAAATTAATATTAATATTATATTTCATTTAGAGTCATGGATGATTTAAATAAATTTTGAAATATAAATGTAATAATGTTGATTTAATACACCCTATATTGCTTTAATTAAAAATTATTAATGAATTAGGATCGGTTTAACCATCCCTCTTTATAGTTACTATTTAGAAATCAATATCAATAAATTAGATTTCAGTACCCGTGGGACTATATGTCTTTACTTTAATATTAAATTTCTATTTTCTTATAGTGATAATTTTTTAAGTATTATTCTTTTGGAACTTTTATTTGGACATTTTGTCCACATATAAATAACAATAAAATTATTGGAATCAAGTGTAACAAAATTTTAATTATTTTATTCGATTTATATAATTTCGAAAATGAATTTTAATTAATTGAGATTTTATCTTAGTGGCTTGTTCAGGTATCAATAAACGATACTTTATTGTGAAATTTGAATGGCTACTTTGGATAATTTTTCTTACCATATTTGTTTTCATATATAAGGCTCCAATTCGAGCTTTTGTTCGAAGAACCAACAAATTTTTTGGTATTCTATATCTCTTTTAATTTACCTTTTCTAAGTTCAATTTTTAATTGTTTTAAAATTCAATCATTAAAAGCAACTACTCTTACATGATATAGTTGTTTATCGTAATTTAAAATATAATTTATATGTTCAAAATGTTTATTATAATTTACATGTTAGAAATATTTCTGTATTATAACTTCTATTTGTATAATTCAGCATTTATCCTATTAAAAGCTGATTAGTAAAACTGGACCAAATGTAACTACCAATACATAATTAGGGTTATATTGAGGTTGCTAAGTCAAGGTAGTTATATCTAATCATATTCATTAGTATATTACTTGCAAGTGCCTACCATCCAATCATTAAAATTTGTTCATCTCAATATGTTAATACACAAAAGGAACCTTTATTTGGTAGGATAAGTTCACACTATGGACCTTTGAACACTTTTACATTCATAGATAATTATAAAAGGCAATTATTTTTATATACAATTTTAAAATATTTTATGATAATCTGTTTAAAAAAAAATTAAACATTTCGGCTTGATTTGTTTAAAAAAATATTACTAAAAGGTCATTAAAAATCTTTTTTAGAAAACAGAAGTAAAATGAAATTATACTTAGTGGAATAAAAAAAAATGTATTTTGTTAATTGCTTTTTAAAAATGGGTGACGTTATTCATATCATCAGATCCTTGCGTCACAAAGTTTGTCTTTTGATCATTTTTCCACAAGATTCTTCCTCTTTGCACCATAGAAAACTTGAATTTTTCAACCAATCACTTTCTTTTTTTCATATTTTCCATTCCATAATGTATGTTGAACAATGTTGACGTCTATTTTAATATAGTTTCTCTGATCAAAACTGCTAAATTACCAATGAGATTTTAAATACAGTGACATCTGTTTGATTTATTTCATTTTTTTTTTTCCAAAATTTTCTGCAGACTTTTGAGTTACTTGTTATAAATTGTAACTTATCTTGTCTTCAAATAAATATTTTAAAATGAAGATGACATCTGTTTTATTTTCTAAATTTTCGTTATGGTTTGCGCTTATTTTCGTATACTTTTTGTTTTTTTTAGATTAATCTTTTTGTCTCTTTTTATTCTTTTTTCTGAGACATTTTCTTTAACCTTTTTATAAGAAATAAATGGCAGCGTTCATAATGCTTTTTTCACACCAAAAGGACTCGAGAGTACATACATTAAGAAAGTAATTTCAATTATATTGAAAATACTTTTTAAAACTCCTTATTTATAATGATTGTAAAATATTTAAATAGATATAGATAAAAGGTCTTTTATTTATCATAGAGAAGAAAAGTAATTGAAAACATAATAGTTAACGATGTCTTCAACACTGAAATAAACTAAATTATCAAAAACGCTCTGAAATAAATTAACAATAAAAATGTTTTAGTTTGAGAAACAAAATAAACAGAGATGATCATAAGCAAACATGAGACTACAACATATGGGCTAGCAGCCCAACCTACCAAACTAATGTTCTGAGCTCATCAATTTTAAAAGGTCATTTCTTTCTGCACCCTATAGTTTTAATGTGCATCTCCATGGGGTGGTTAAATAACAAAATTTATTTTTTTGAACAGTCCAAAATTTAAAAAAAAAAAAAATTGATTGTGTAATCTAAGAACTATTTTCAAGCAAATGAATTTTGAATTATTTAATCCAAATTTTTTTTATAAAAAATATAACTTCTGAATTATACAAGTTGAAAGTTATTTTTTTATAAACTAAAAAAACAAAACGAAAAGTTTTATATTTACGTGGGTGGAAAAGGTAATTCTGATGTTGTAAAATGAAATCTCCTTTAAGAAAAAGTCTATGGCCCAAGCCCACATGCCCGGAATTACGGTAAGAAGTATAGACACTGGGAAGGGTTACGAAGAATCAAAGAGATTTTGAATGCTTTAGAAATTCTCTAAATATTTCTATAAATTAAATGCCAAATTCATTCCTAAACAATACAGGAGATATGACAATTAATCTTTGCATGTAGAAGAACATTTTATATACAACTTTTTTATATTCTTCTCATACAATACAACTTATATTTTCTTGGTCTTACACTTAAGCACAGAATTTCGTATAAATTTAATGTAGAAGAAAAAAAATTGAATTTTAATGAATCCTACAAAATTAATTTCATATTCCTTCCCAGTTCATATGCACCTAAACAATTAAAATTTACCATTTTTTTTCAAACACACTCCTTTTTATTTTAATCATTTTTAAATAATAATAGTAATTATTATTATATATACACATAAGAGTTAAATCTATCTGTTCTGATCTTAAATTTAGTAGGATAATATTCTCAGAGTTAATTATTGCGTTAAAGATAATGTCAGTTTTAGAAGTTTTGAATTTTATCTTGATTTTGTACCATCTTAAAAGATTAAAGAAAAAAATGTGTATTTTTTTACCCGAACTTTTAATTCAACCCCACCCCAACATTTTATGTAATTATATGCATTAGGAGAGTTAGAAATAAACACAGCTTTGAGTCGATCCAACTATGGGATAAAAAAATATATAAATTGATTTGAAGAATCGGTTTATTTGAATTTTAAAATCATAAACCTATTTATTAGTAGGAATATGAATCTTGTAGACGCGTAACTTGAATCTAGACCATTTTAGAGGTTTTGTTAAATTCTTTATGATTTATTTATATTTTTCCTGTTTAACTAGTTTTCATTGTTGCATGCTCAGCAGGCTCAAGCCTTATAACTCGGGTTTAGATTCTTTGGTGCTATTAAAATATACGACAATGTCATCAAATCAATTTTTTCGAATACTTTACTCTTGAGGAGATAAGTCACACTAACAAACGATACTCCTAACTAATATAAAATGTTGTAGTCATCCTTATAAACATCACATCTTGTTTTATGCGACTTTCATTGTATGTTATTGTTATAGCAACAACATATTTTACGTAAACAATATTATAATAAACATTAATCTTCTTATACATAGAAGATAAAGTCAAAAGGTTTTTTGTTTGACATACAGACACAATGAAATGAATGAATGAATAGTACAAATAAAGCCTCTCATATCACGTGACAGATAAAAAGCAAACTCTAGAATAAAGAAAAGGGAAATGGAACAGAAGTGGTCACTTATTCAGTTGCTTAATCAACAATTTGATGATGGCAAAAAACAAAAGGTCCTTTCGGCTTTTGATGGCTTCAATAATGGTGAAATACTGCATAATCGCTTAAGATATAATACAAGAACTTAAAAGGAAAGTGTTGTTCCACTGCTATTAGTTGCTGAAAAAGATAGATAGTGAGGGGTAGGAGTTTGTTCCGTGCGGTTCTTCAGTAATTCCATGTGGCGTGCTCCTCTTTCCTATTCGTATCTTCTACACATTTTACATTAATTTCTTTCATATACTGTCTCTTATATTCCTATAACAACTCATTTTAACGGGTGTTTAGGCAACCTATAGTCAATTATGTAACTACCCATGATGGAAAAGCATAATATTATTGGTGACAGGGACAATAATTCTAAAGAATGAAAGAGTATTTTAAGGATCAAATAATTATGTTAAAACAAAGTGATAATAATAATAATTGTTAAGTGAAATAATGGAGGTTGGTTGCTGCACTTACCCAACTCAGGAATAGGAACCTCAGAGAGTGGAGAGGGGCATATAGACACCAAGTTTGAAATTTTGAGATACTAATCTTGGAGGTGCCTAAAACTCCTTTTTGGTCGCCAAATTTCAATAAGTTATAAAAGGACAAACATATATTTTGTTAAAGCTCACTGTTTCAAAAGATTTGGATTTCATCCTCATCTCTCTCAGTTCACCCAGAAGCTTTTCCGTCACTCTTGTCTGCTTTTAGAGTGTGGATCTGTTTTGTCATCTTCCCATTCGAAAATGCCTTGCACCTATCCAATATACCAGTTTTCTTTTTGTCATATGTAAGAATTGACCTGGTCATCATAACTTCTTGTAATTTAAGTTTAAATTACCATCTGGTTACATGTGGCATGTATTTAGAACTCTGAATCTGACTAAGAACATGTAGAAGGAGTAAGAGAGGGGAAGGGGGGATTTAACTGAAAAGTGCACAAAAAATTTATCAGAGACTCGCATTTTTTTCTACCTACTTTAAAGATATATAAAAATAATAATATAAACCTTTTAAAAAAAAAAAAGTAAATTAGATAATATTAGACTTTTATACTTTCTGGAATAAAGAAAAATTCAACAATTACATCAGTGTCTTTGTCTCTCACCTGAAGTTTATAACGTTGTCATGGAACTGAGACCCCCAACGTTAGGAAATGAATTCGGAGAAAACAGCAAGACATATTCAGCTGTTATGTGGGAAAAACATCCTATGGTAGCAAACTAAACATCAAAGCATACTTTGACTAAAAATCCGGATTCTGTCCACCCCAAAGAATTCATCTTCCAAATATAATATCTGTTATTATAGTGTCAAAATATATTATAATTGCTTTTATAATAACTATTTTAAAATTGTAAATTATTATACAAATTCAATAATTGATTCTTACATCAACTTTAAAAGTCATATTTATATAATTTAAGACTACATGGACACTTTTAAACTGCATAGAAAAACTAAACCTTTTTATAATCATGGGATGAACTATTAAATGTGAAATAAATTACTAAATTAGAATAGATGTTATTTGTTACTCATGTCACCATACATCATATTTACGATTATTTTATTTTTATAAGTTCCTTTTACATTAGCAATTATATAGCAAAGAATAGTTTGGGACACCGTAATGGCTTCCATTCCCAAAGTAACAAAACCACCAAAATTACAATTTATATACAGTCTCACCTTAAAGAGGTGCAAAACCCTACTTTCAAAAAAATTAGGCAGGGAATAAAGAGGAAAAATTCAACAAACCCAAAACCCAAAAAGCTGAAGAAAATTAGTCAGAACGTGTCACAGTTTCTATCTGTCACACTAATTATCATTAATTATACAGTGCTAACGACCTGCTTTTGACACTCCTCACCGTGACAGCCGGGGATGTTAACAGCACACGTGGCATCCCCTTGCCACGTCCAAACAATGTCCTTCAGCGCCGGCCTAACGTCCTCGTCGCAAAACTTCGCGTATTCCAAGGTATCGCCGGCGGACTTCGAAAACTCCACCACGGCCACCTCCGGCGCCACCTCGAACACCTCCGCCGTGACCGCCAGCCTTCCCTTCCTTCCCACGGCCGTCCCCTGGAGCCGGATCTTGAAGTCCTTCACCTCCGCCACCGTAAAACTCAGCCCCCTGGCCGCCGCGGCGATCTTGGCCACAATCGCCACCGCCGAAAACTTGGAGGTGAACACCGCGGCCGTCTTCCGTTTGGCCTCGAACAGCCCCGAGAGATCAAAGCCCGAGGACATGGAGGAGATGAACTCGAAGGCGTTGAAGAACTTGGGAACCTTGGAATTGTTATTACCTTCCTCCGTAACCGCCTCTTGCTTGTCCACCTGACACGTGTCGGCGACGGAGTACATGTACTCCGGAAGGCCTTTGCGGAACCAGGGGACGCGCGTGATGGCGGAAATGGTGGTTCTCTTGGCAGGGTCGGCCACGAGAATCTTCGAGATCAACCTCTTGGATTCGGGGGAAAACCACGGCGGGAATTCGAATTCGGCTCTGAGAACTTTGTTATACATGGTCATCAGATTCTCGTGTTGGAAGGGGAGAAAGCCAGCGAGGAGAACGTACAGAACGACGCCGCATGACCAGATATCGGCTTTTGAGCCGGCGTAGCCTTTTTTTCTCAAGACCTCCGGTGCCACGTAGGCAGGGGTCCCACACTGCGTGTGGAGGAGCCCGTCGTAACGAAGCTGTTCCGGCAGCGCGGAGAGACCGAAGTCGGAGATTTTGAGGTTTCCGTCGTCGTCGAGGAGTAGATTCTCGGGTTTGAGATCGCGGTGGGAGACGCCTCGGCTGTGGCAATAATCAACGGCGCTGATCAATTGCTGGAAGTATTTGCGGGCCTGATCCTCTTTGAGTTTGCCTTTGGAGATTTTGGCGAAGAGTTCGCCGCCACGCACGTATTCCATGACGAAAAAGATTTTGGTCTTTGTGGCCATGACTTCCTTGAGTTCCACCACGTTTGGATGGCGCACCAAACGCATAACGGAGATTTCGCGTTTTATCTGTTCCATCATTCCTTCCTTCCGCACCTGCTCTTTGCTCATTACTTTTATCGCCACGCTCTCGCCCGTGCTTATCTGCTTCCCGTAATACACTTTGGCAAACGTCCCCTTCCCCAGAAGCCTCCCCATCTCGTACTTTCCGAACACCGTGTGACACTCTTCCATTTACTCACTCACACACTGATAATCACTTATTATGCTCCAAACGCTAAACCCACAAACTCACTTTTAGGTGCTGTAAGCTGGATTGTGGAAGCCCATTTTTTTTTTCAAGGAGCGAGGGAGGAGCGTAATTGATGATTTTGGGAAAAAATTTTGTTAAAAAAATGTTTGGAGGAGAGAAGCACTTATAAGAGAGTGATGGTTAACTGGTTTTAGGGTGTGGAATACAAAAAAACGACAACTGTGGAAGGAAACCATTGGAGCAGCCGGTATTTACTTTTCGTGGGGCTTACCAAAACCCATAGATTGATAGATAATGAATGGTTCTCCCATAACCTGACCCATATCAAAATGGGCCACGTTGCATTATTGGAATTAAGTGGCATTTCCTTGTTCCTCTCACAACACACAAGCCATGTTGCAACTCTCTTTTTTCCATAGCTTCTATTCACTCCTAAAATCCCATTGGTCAATTGCAAATTCTGACAACTGTTTAGTGTGCTTTTCTTCCTAATCAGAATCTATTTAAAATCTTCTGTAAACTATTTAAATTTCTCAATCGACCCTAGTTGCAAAATTAAATTTTATTTTAACAATTTTATTTAAATCTTCTGTAAACGGTTATTTATAGTGGAATTTCTTTTATGATTTTACTGTTGTGAATCTGATGAAAGTTAGGAGCAATTTTGCGGTTCTCGTAAAAGCAACTATATTTTTAATAATTTTGTGGCATTTGCGCAACTCCTTCGTACTAAACGAGATTCTTTTTCCATATTTGTTCACTATATCTTCGTATCTCGTATAATAAATATAAATACATATTAAGAAATTAATGATACACTTTTATATTATTATTATTTAAAAACGTTATGGCGGTGGACTGGAAAATGTTTGGTTGGGCATCTTTTGATGCTTCCTTACTTGCAATTAATGTGTTAGGTTTTTAGGTGCTGGTTCATACTGGGAGTACAATTTATTGGTAAGATTTTTATTTTTATTTTTTGCATTTGTTTATTTTAACGTGGTCTCCAAGGTTGACGGATCAACCTCGTGATTCAGTTAATTAATTTTTTGCAATTTTCTTTTACATAATTTATAGCTGGTAGAGTATTTGAAAAGCACTCGGATTAGGTGTGGCGGGAAGAATTTCAAACATTAATCAAAACCTATGAAAAGAGAAATAGTGAAAAAAGTAAAAAAATAATATTTCAAAAATTTTTATAGTCGAAGTCAAACACGAAGAAATTACTTAAATTATTAAATTTATGATATTTACACGTGTAAAAAATATTTAGTGTAATTTTAAAACATCACAATGTAGGACTGCGTAAATAAGTACTTTATTTCAATTTTTGTACATCATACAATGTATCATATATTTAAATATGTTGTTATTCACGTTTAGTATTGTTGTTGATCATTTTATATGCTATTCTCATGCGTATAATTAATAATAAAATATTTTTAAACATAATTAAAAAATATAATTAATTTGTTGATTCTTTATTTAAAAAGAAAAACACTTTTTACGCAAAAACACACTTCAACGATAAAGTTGTTAAAGTGAATATTTAATTTAATCTTATAATTAACTCGCTATTAATTTTTAAAATATTATATTCATTCTTTTCATTCATCTTATAACGTAATTTTCTTTTTATAAGGAATGTCATGTCATTTCTTTTAATAGTAAAATTTGTAAAGTAACATTATTTAATTTTGTATAGGTAGAGAAGATCAATTCTTAATATAGGGTTTAAGTAATTGGTGGTAAAAGTAATAAATAGTATTATAATTTGGCCATGGAAGATAGACATCATAGCCTTCACATAAAACATAAATATTAATTTATATTAAGATGGTTAAAATTGATATTTTAATTATAAGATTATAAATCTGTAATTCAAATTATACGCAAAATCATAAAATAATAAGATTGTAAACATAATCAAATAAAATAAAAAATAAGTTATTTTTTAAAATTTTAATTAAAAATTAATGTAATTAAATTTTTACTTTAATATCTCTGATATTAGTCTATCACCATCCCAATTAAATTTGATATTAATATAATTAAAGTTCAAAATAATTTTCAAATCTAATTTGAAATTAAAAATATTTTTTCTTGCATGTTTATTGAAATACTTTTAATATGCACGTTTCGTTTGTTTTATTTTCTTCCAACATTCCTTAAATATGTTCTTTTATTTATTTCTTTTTATTTTCTTTATTGATAAAAAATATTATATATGTATATATATTTAAAAAATTCAATATATAAATTGCGATTTTATAATTTACTATTTTTAAAAAATTTTACAATTTTATTCGTAATCTCGATTTTAATTTGATATTTACCATCTTAAATAATATTTTTTTACCTGTAAAGAATATTTGTAAAATAAATGAACATTTCTGGTTGAATGGAGTTAAAATTATTTTATAATATACCCTTAAAACTTTATGCAACTTAATCAATAAAACATTGTTCATAACATTTACTAAATCAATAAAAAAACAATCCACAACAAGACAACCAATAACAACATAATAACACATTAAATTATTATAATTATTAGGCATTATAAAAATAAATATACTTTTATTACTTATCATTTACAAAACTTTTAATCTTGTTTTGTTTAGACTTAGTATATTTCAAATTTGGTATATTTTAAACTTAGTGTCCTTTCATTTTAAGTGTCATTTTACATTATTCCAAGCATGATGATATTGGAATGATTTGGTTCAAACTTATTGCTGAACACCAACAAGAAAACTTTTTATATATATATTACATTGTAAGAAGTGAATATTTATGAAAATAAATATCATATTCTTTGATAATTTTCACAAGAATCAAGAAATTTTTTCTGCCAGTATATCTTGTTAGTAGTTTTACTAAAATTTGGGGACAATTTTTCACACATATATTTGCTGAAAATATCAATATTTATCAATGAACATATTTATGAACAAATATTGACAAATATAATCATTGCTAATTTTTTACACATGTACGTTTCGATAATTTTTTATAATGATTTTTCATAGATAATTCTCACAGTAAGTATTGAGAAAACTGACCGACAATGAAGTTATCAATAAGTTTCTTTTCTTTTTAAGACATTGAAAACTTTAGTTATTGACAACATTTTCTACTTGCAGACAATAAACAATAATCTATAATAAGTAAAACTTGTATAACCTATATGAAGAACATAGTTTAAATTTTTTAAAAATTTTTATTTTCTAAAATAAGTTTTAAGAAAAATGCGTCCAAACAATGCCCATAAAAATTATCAATGTACTAGGGTTTTAAGTTTGTAGGTAAACAAGAAAGATAATTAAGGTATTAACGAAGAAGGTGTTAAAAATGGAAGAAGATTCAAGTAAAAACCATAAAATAAATTAGCATAAAACTTTAAATCGTAATGCTAGGGGACAATTGAAAGTGGCACAACACACAACATGACTTTATGATTAAGATTTGACTAAAAGTGAATGAATCGTGTGGGAAAGTCATTCGAGTATGATTTGAACAATTGGCAGATAGAATAAATATAAACTGTTCTTTATTATGTATTGCCTCACAATAAAATGCATTGCAAATACTTGCCATTTTAAGTTTCTTATTTAATTATTTTACTTTAAATGATTTAACAATTAAAATAATTAAATTATATTTCTAAAAATTATAAAACTTAAAATATAAACAATTTTTTTAATATATTAGATGACGTCAGGAACATATAAAAAAAATAACATGTTGAATATGGTATCAGGACAAATTCTACATAAGTAATCATATAGAAGTATCTTTATTTTGTTTTAAAAGAAAGTTGAATGGTACTTATATTTATGTTCAATTATTATCAATGAAAACGAAATTTGTTGTGAGTTGTTTTAAATTTTCTGCCATAGGTATACAACTAATATAAATAATATTTATATAAAAAGTGCGATACTTTTTTACATTGATTATCAATTAATATAAAACTTATATATAACATCTTTGTATTTACGACTATAAAATACTTTTACAAAGATTTTTAAAAGAAAAAGACGAAGAAGACGAGAAAACATTGTTTACATCAATTATTCTTCACAGTCAAAATGAAAAGTGCTATATAAATTTCTTTTAGGATGATATACTTCAAATTCAACTTAATTCTAATGCAAAATTAATTAAATTTATTCTATGAATAAAATTGATAAAATTAACTTTTAAGTTTAATCAAATTTAAGATAAAACTAAATATTTAAATCTAAGCAATAAATTTCATATCCACCTTGTTTATAAATATTACATTCATTATGAAAACACGGGGCCTTCATGGATCTATAAATTTAATAAAATATTATCGTCTTCTTGTTATTTGTTTATCTAAGTGTAGTTTTTAAAAAATAAATAAATAAATATCTGTCAAGATTATGCTTATAAATTCATAAAATATGAATCTCCAATATGCAGAATCGTTTACATTATGCAACGATATATGATATTCATTATGTATAATATAAAACTATATCACAAAACAATTGATGAATAGTTCACCAATTTGGCCCACAACTCAATTATGATTATACATAACAAAATTGATTAATACTTTTTTATATTATCATACATAAAAAAAGTTATTAATAATATGGAAAGAGACATCTTATATTTTTAATAGAGAATAATAATTAAAAATAGTGTGTGATTATCGTGTTAGTCAATGAAAAAAATAAGTTATTTATAATTAATATTACTTTTACATTTTAAAATATAATTAAAAATTAAAAAATTATATAAAATATGTATATTACATATTATTACATATAATATTTGGTTTATAAAAAGTTGATTTATTATTATTATTATCATCGTTATTATTATATACTTAAGATTTCATTAATCATTATAATCAATGTAACGGTGTGAAATGGTCCAGTTGGAAAGGTAGGTGGATTATACAAAGCTTGCAAGTGACTAAACTAAACTGAAATTATTCCATAAATTGTGGAGCCATTAATCAAAACAGTGACTTTCGGGTGCACCTCCATAATTAATCATCATCGTATTGAAATTATTGGTCATAACAATGTGTTTTGTCCAAAGCAGCATTTTAAAGCTTCAATTAAATTCTATACTAAGTTTTGAATTTTTCTTCACCTATGGGATCATCCATTGCTTAGATTTCAAGTGCAAATAATTAAACTATAGACGCCAACTGTGCAAATAATTAAAATATAGACTCCAACCCCCTCCTTTTTTATTTCATCTTTCTTTTATTAAAAGTAAGAATGTTCTGGTTTGTATTAAAATTTCTTCGTATAAGCTTATCTTATTTATTACTTAGACCTTTCATATCCAATGATTCTTTTCCCTTTTTAAGTTGGGCACGGTTGAGAAGATGGTAATTGTCATTATTTTGAACTTTTTAAATGATAGATAAATAAAATGAATGGCAAAAACAAGAGAGAAAACAGACATAATAGTTTCGGCTTGTTCTTAACCATAGGAAGTAAAAAGTGTGATAGTTACATGTTGTAGAATCTTTTATGGTGAATTGATTTTTGTTATAAATGATTTTTTTTTTTCTAAACATCATTATAGAACTTTGTTGTTTCAATCTACCTCTAAAGTTTATTAATCATCTACTTCTAAAGTAAAAGAAGATTATTAAAAAAAAAGTGTAAACATAAGAGATTAAAAATATAAATTTTGAAAGTCAATTCAGTTTTTAAAATAAGTCCGTTCCTAAATTTGTTAGTTTATCATCCTACTTATTAAATTTTCTTTATACATGAAGTGTGAAAATTCTTGAAATACTATAAATAAATAAATAATAAATATATTTTTCTTTCAAAGTTTAGGAAAAGCATATTATATTAGATTTCTTAAAGACTTCAACCAACAACGTAAAATCAATTTTCAATCAAAAGAATTATCACTTTTTTTCATGACTAACTCAATTGTTAAAGTGACTTTTATAATATTTTGAAGGCAAAAAGTAATATTGAATTGAAACTTAAAAGTCAAAATTAATTCAACATGACAAATTTATTTTCATCAATAAGACTAATAATAATGGGTTCTCTTCTTCTTTATTACTACACATTTTATACAGTTTATTTTAATTTGTAGTGATAACGTCCTAAGATATTTTGCTATTCCATATAAAAATTATAATCCACCTCGATCTTTTTAAAACTGTCTGTAGCTCATTGGTAAACCTGAAAAGAAATAATATAAAATTAAACATTCATTTACATAATTAATTAGTTGAGTTCTATCATTTATGGTTAACAATTATTTATTTTTGTTTTTACAACTACAATTTGATTTTTTCCATAATAGGTCCAGAATAAATGCTTTTTGAAATTCCTTTAAATACATCAAGATAAAAAAAAAAAAAAAGATAAAGAACCTCTATTAAAACCAACAAGATGTTTGATGGGTTTATAAGTCCATAATTTTTATTTAAAAAAAAAAAAAAAGGTTTTTATCAAGGTTAGACTCAGTGCCAATGAAAAAAAAAACTGAACATCACGAGTATACAAGTATGTGAGGGAACAAATTTACCTTTAATAGATATTATGGACCGAATGACACCTATTGCACTTAATCAAGATTCAAATATTTTAATAAAACATAAGTAATAAAAAATTAAAGATGATAATCAATTCTAAAAAAAAAAAAAGTTAATCACAACTCTATCATTCAATCGAAACGAACTGCTTTAAAAAAATTGAAAAAAATTCAAACCAATTTTAAATGAAAAAACTACAAAAGAATTGGTCCCAACCAACATTTTGTATAACTATTATTTAGATCACAACTAATGACATTAAAGAAAAATTATCTTTGCTATATGATTATACTTGTGGAGAGATACAAGTGATAGATTCCAATACAAGTGGAGACACAAAGCTTGGTCCCAAAAGTGAGCTACTCCCTCCAAAACCCAAAATTCTCACATCACTTTCTAAAAGGAAAGTTCAACTTTGGATGACTTTTACATTCTATCTTCCAATTACATAAACTTAAAAGAACAGTCAAAGGGGGTTATAAATTATAATAAATTAATACACCAACCAACCTTGCCAAGAAAGATAAATTAAAAACCTTTTGAGTTAAGAATATAACATTAAAATGTTCATAAAAAACAGTGGCTTTAAATTTCATCAAATACTGATATTAGTGGCTTTAATTTTTTTATTTCGTAAATTAATGGTACTAAAAGAAATACAAATAGCATAAATTAATGCCTTGTCGTATTAAACTATATATTAAGAAATTTACAGAAAATAATATTTATTAAATACTGCTAATTATATTTTAAAGCAAATATTATAATGTTTAAAAATAATTTTTTTATAATTAATTTTGTTAATATAATTTAAAATCAACTTTGTTGTCGGTGAATGATAGAATTACTATCAAGTTAAGTTGTTGAAATTGTTTAAATATTTTAGCAAAACAATTTTTTGGTTATTAAACTTCAGTTTATAATGTTACAGCTGAGAAAATAAAAGTTGCGTAATTATGTTTTAATGAGATTACAATATTTTCATCCTTAAAAAATATTCATACCCGGTCCTCTCTAGTAGAAAAAGAAAAGTAATTAAACTACTAAAAACTGAATTTTGAACAAAATAAAATAACTGATGAATCACACATTGCAAAAATAAGAAACAAAAATTATCTTTCAGAAAAGTGGCAAAGCAATCATAATATTTTTTTTTAAAACTACAAAGATAACTAAGATTTTTGTTTTAATTTAAGGATGAATTTGAAACATTGGTGCGTTCAATAATTTCACACTACGTAAAAGTTAAAAATAATGATAATTTAAATATTTTTTTCTTTAATATTTCAAAACCTTTTTTAAAGATAAAATCGGTACTCCAACTTTTAAAATGGTATTACTTTTAAAGATAATTTATATTTTTTTAAAATTTTGATATAAAAATAATTTTTTCAAATATAACTTAGATTTAAAATAAATTTCAAATTAAAATAAAAATTATTATAAGTTTTCATAAATAAAAAAAGTTATATTTCAAAATAAAAAATATATTAATATTTCATAAGAAGATTGACACCTAAAAGTTTAATAATAATAATAATTTTACGTATAAAAATGGATGAAATACCATTGTGGTCCCAAAATGTCACTTTTCTTCTGTCAATGTCACAAATCCCTCTCTTCTTATTGTCTTCCAAGAATAAAATAGTATAAATGGTTTTGTTTTAGGGGTTGAGACCAAAATCATCCCATAACGAAGAAGTGTGCAAGTGTTATACACTTAGGAGAAGAAGACATTTGTTGTGTTTTGTAAATAAGAATATAATCCCATCTTATGTTACTAGTCTTGTCTAATCTATTATCTTTAATTATGTTAATTCGTTTTAGACATTCTTAATTTATCCCAGTCACATATGAATGAATCCTCTTTTATTTTTGTAATTAAAAAACTAATCTCTAAGTTATTCTCTTGTTTTAGGACAGACCTATTATTATTGGGTAAATAATAAATAGCATTTAGCTCAATCTTTTATTGTTTAAGTGGTGCAGTCCTTTTCATGTTTGGTGCAGTAGGATGGACCACCTTTCAAACCACCATAACTGTATCTTTCTTACTTACCCATCCAATCACACCTGTCTTCAAACACATTACACTTCACACTTAATCAAGATTAATTAGTTGCACATGTTCTCCTCATTGTCAATCTCATTCTCACATAAATTAGTATCTCATGTTTTTTTGTTTTTTTACAAAATTCATGTATATCCAATCAAAATTTTTAAAATTACAATAATAATTTATAAATATTCCCTATCCCAAATAAGTGGGAAATTTGAATAAGAAGAAACAAAGTGCAATTTATAGGACCATCTCCTGTAAAAAGAAAAATTGCATAATTTTTTTCATCTATAAAAAAGTTATTTTATTATTAATTCTCATAAACTCGAGTTCGTTGAAGTTAAAGAGAATTTATCTAGAAATTTATATCGGTTAAAATAATATTTTAATCAATAAAAGCCATAAAAGAAAATTCTAAAACAAAACAAGCACGTGGTTGTAATAGATAAAAGGTATATACCTATATTATACAATCACCAGAAAAAAAAAAAAAATCCCAAAAAAAAAAAAAAAAAACCAAACAAATAAAATAAAAAAAAAAAAAAAAAAAAAAAAAATCCAAAACAAATAAGAGAATAATTTATTATAATTAATAAAGGATTTTTTGTTTTTTTTTTGTTTTTTTTTTTTTTTTTTTTTCTTTTTCCTTCTTTTTTTTTTGGATTTTTTTTTTTTTTCTGGTGATTGTATAATATAGGTATATACCTTTTATCTATTA
>Ga0099825_1004135_pt1 | contig 19107 bp, 7 predicted proteins | sample SiratroredBW_FD_76838 | JGI IMG/M metagenome (GOLD analysis project Ga0099825, IMG submission 76838) | Root nodule microbial communities of legume samples collected from California, USA - Siratro red BW | ecosystem: Host-associated > Plants > Roots > Nodule | place: USA: California | collected... | reverse complement strand
TTTTAGATTCTTGAATCATTTTCAAAATTTGTTGCACCTCATCCTAGAACTGATTGTTTTCTTAGTTGAATTCTTGATGAGCATCATTTGTCCTAATGCTGATAAAGTTGGTTTTGCTATCAGCTGCAACACTGTTTGCAATACATTCGTTTTCTATTTGAGAACATTGCTTCTCATAATTTGAATTTCGATCTCTTCTGGCTTGGGGTTTCCAATTCGTCCTTTCTTGTTTCTAGTTTTTTGGTTCTCAACAAGATTGATGAAAGATTTGCTTTTAGCAATAACATATCAACTCAACTGTCTTTCTTGTTGCAAAACAAGAAAAAAAAAACTGTTACTAGGCAATGGTTCTATAATCAAGATTTGAGTTTTCACAGTAATATACACATCATTATGACCCTTTCAAAAGCATATCCGTATTTAAATCTTTATATCTAACGACATTCTTTATCAAAGCACAAGTGCATTTCTGTTAGACCCAGAGGAAATGAGAGAGGATGAAAAGTTTATGTTAGGAGAAAATTAAATAGAAAGGGTGCAGGGAAGTTTGGTTGGTTAGGATAGGTTGGTCTATTTAAAAACCAACTGGATTAGGAGGAAGAGACTTATGGGAGGTTGATTGTTGATAGGATATTGTTTTGTGAAAGTAAGAGTGTTTCCTTTGTAAATTCTGTGTAAACTGTTGCTACAAAATTGAATACGATTTCTCATTTAGAAATTTTGTTGTCTTTAGATTTTATTTGCTATTTTCGTGGTGTGAAATTCTTTTGTTCCTAACAATTTCACTTCAAGAACACAATTTGAAATGGTTCTTAAGGATTTAACTTCCTCTCATAAGATCTTCAAATTGGTGAAGAATTCAGAGACATTTTTTTCTCCTTCCTTTATAGAATGAATTTCTTGAAGAAGACTAGAAATTTTAAAATGATCTCCTTTATGAAAAATATTTCCTTTAAATCCTATCGGTTACATTTTCAATTTATATGGTACTCTTGAGCTATTTGAGTACTCACTGAACGAGTAATACATGAGATCACCATTGCACCTTTCCCATGCTTCATAAAGAGACATACTCTGTTCTGAAATTGTTAGAATTCCATCGACCAACTTGAACTTATTTTTTGAAAGCAAAGCTTGTTTTATGGCTCTACTCCATAAGAGGTAGTTTAAACCATTGAGTTACGGACTAACCAAAACAGTGCCAGGATTTTCATCATGGAGGTAATATGGATTAGAAGGATTTTGAGATATGTCCATGTTTGTTGGTCATGACTACAAAATGAAACAAGAAAGGGTGTGTCTTGTAAAATAAAAGAAGGATGAGAAAGGAACAAGCAGAAGCAGAGCGAGATTTAACACACTCTAATACCATATAGAAGCTAGGTTGCCATGGCTGCTCTGTTTACGTAACTTCTGCGAAGATATGTTGTCAGAGGTTCAAGAACGTGAAAGATAGAGATAAAGTGTGTAATTACTTAAAAGGAAATGTATTGTGAAAACCAATAGCACGAAGGAAGAGAGAGAAAAAAGCATACAAAAAGACTTAAAGAAAGAAAAAGCAATATTATTTCTCTGCATTGCAAAGTTTCACATATCTACAGAAAGGAAGCATCCTATAAGTAGGTATGCAGAAAAAAGAAAAAAAGGTGAAAAAACAACAAACAGAAACAGCTGAAAACTTAACTGTCACTGCAATTTTCTGAAAATCTTTAATATGTTTATTGTCTTTTTTTTTTTTTTATATTGATGAAGGGATGAAGCTGAACAATTGAAGAAAATTGTGAAGGGAGTTTTGGCACAGCTAGACAACACATTATTATCTATTACTCAGTTTCCAGTTGGCTTAGAATCTCGTGTGAAAGAAGTGATTATGTTTATTGAAAATCAATCATGCAAAGTTTGCAAAATAGGGATATGGGGGATGGGAGGATCAGGAAAAACAACAACAGCAAAAGCCATCTACAATCAGATTCGTCGTAAATATGTCCATCGAAGTTTCATTGAAAGTATTAGACAAGTTTGTGAACAGGATAGTAAAGGGTATATTCATTTGCAAGAACAACTTCTTTTAGATGGCCTACAAACAGAAGTGAAGGTACATAGTACCGCAGCAGGGACCACTTTGATTGAGGAAAGACTTCGTGGAAAAAGCACACTCATTGTACTTGATGATGTGACTAAATTTGAGCAAGTCCATACCCTATGTGGAAATCGTAAATGGATAAGCTCAGGAAGTGTGTTTATGGTTACTTCTAGAGACATACGATTACTTCATTTACTTGAAGTTGATTACATTTATAAAGTGGAGCAAATGAATGAAACTGAGTCTCTTGAGCTTTTCAGTTGGCATGCTTTTAGGGAAGTAACTCCGACACAAGACTTCATTGAGCTCTCAAGAAATGTAGTTTCTTATTGTGGAGGACTACCACTAGCCCTTGAAGTGCTTGGATCTTACTTGCACAAGAGAACCAAACAGGAGTGGAAAAGTGTATTATCAAAGCTAAGACTAATTCCCAATGATCAAGTTCAGGAGAAATTGAGAATAAGCTTTGATGGTTTACAGGATCAGATGGAAAGGGATATCTTTCTTGACATTTGCTGTTTCTTTATTGGAAAAGAGAGAGGCTATGTTACGGAGATACTGAATAGCTGTGGACTGCATGCTGATATTGGAATAACAGTTCTTATAGAGCGTAGTCTGGTGACAGTTGAAGAGAATAATAAACTTGGAATGCATGATTTGGTGCGAGACATGGGAAGAGAAATTATTCGTCACAGTTCACCAAAGGATCCTGGGAAGCGCAGCCGATTGTGGTTTCATCAGGATGTACTTGATGTATTGACAAATAACACTGTAAGAACATTCTCTATAAACAGTTTTGAAACTTTTCTTGAGAGTTTTCCTTTCATTTCATAAGAAGGTTGTACTTAAGTATCATTTCCTTGTGAACAAACAAAAGTGGTTTACTTTTTTCTGCTTTTATGATCAGGGGACAGAAGGCATTGAGGGATTGGCACTGAAATTCCATGGAACTGGTAGAGATTGCTTTGAAGCAAATGCTTTTAAGGAAATGAAAAGATTGAAACTATTGAAACTTGATTCTGTACAACTCACTGGATCTTTTGGGCATCTTTCTAAGCAGCTAAGATGGATCTGTTGGCGAGGATTTCCCTTGAAATATATACCTGTAAACTTTTATCAAGGAAGTGTTGTTGCAATAAACTTAAAACACAGTAATCTGAAACTAGTCTGGAAGGAAACTCAGGTATATATATTACATGCCAATAATTATTATTTGTTGCCATTTGCCACCAGAGTTCATTTTCAATTTTCTTGTCTAACTTCTGTATGAAAATATTTGTCTTCTGTAGCTGCTGGAGTGCCTAAAAATCCTCAATCTTAGTCATTCCAAAAACTTGACCACCACCCCAGACTTTTCTAAACTACCTAATCTTGAAAAGCTCGTTCTCAAAGATTGCCCTCGTTTGTGCAAGCTTCACCAGTCCATTGGAGATCTCTGCAAACTTCTGCTGATAAATTTGAAGGACTGTACAAGTCTTAGCAATCTGCCAAGGAGAACCTACAAGTTGAAATCTGTGAAAACTCTAATCCTTTCTGGTTGTTTGAAGATGGACAAGTTGGATGAAGACATAGTGCAGATGGAATCCTTGACAACTTTAATTGCAGAAAATATTGCTGTGAAACAAGTTCCCTTTTCGATTGTAAGATCAAAAAGCATCGGATATATATCTCTGTGTGGACATAAAGGATTATCACGTAATGTTTTTCCATCTATCATTTGGTCTTGGATGTCACCAAAAATAAATCCCTTATCTGGTATTTACCTATGCTGGAGCATGTCATCGACTCTAACCTCCATTGATGTGCAGAGTAACAATTTGGGTGATCTAGCATCAACGCTTAGAAGCCTTTCAAAACTTCGTAGTGTTTTGTTGCATTGTGACACGGAGTTTCAGCTATCTAAAGAATTAAGAACAATTCTGGATGATGTATATGACGTAAGTTCTATTAAATTCGAAACAAGGAAGAATGAATCACATATAACAAAGCATTCCCTGAGGCCTTATTCGATTGGAATAGGAAGCTACCATGAAGTATTTAATACTCTCAACACGAGCATATCAGAGGTTCCTTCTGTCAACTTTCTTTTGATCATCAGTATTCATCGTTACAATTGATTAAGAGACATGGATTAATCTTTGTAAAAATATCTATAGGAAATCCCTTGCATGCTTTCCTCTATACCCCTTTCATAATCACATGACTCCCTAAAGTTAACTTAATTCAATAAATTGAAAGATCTGCATGACAAACAAGCCTGCACCTACCGTTCTATTGTTTGATACATGAGAATACCGAGATTGTTTATCTTTTAGCATTAAATGAGTGATTAGACATGGAAATTGTTTGTACAATTGGGTAAAGGGTTAGTTGTTCAGTAAAAGTTGTAAGCCCCAAGTTAATGATTGTTTTCTGTTTACTTAGTTATGATTACTTTTCCTCCCTTCTGGTTAGTAATTGAGAATTTTCTAAATATTTTAAGACCATATTTTATATTTTCTGTTAGATATGTTTTGTTAAGTTGAAATTAGTTATGATCTTATTTTATGAAAGAGTTGGTTGTAAAATCACTGTTTGGTAACATTGATGGTTAGTACTTATATTGTACTGATTATCCTTTTTGTAATATATACTACCTACTACACTTGTAATGAAATGAGTTTTTCTCCTTTTTTTGTTGCATCTGACAGAAAAAACCTCTCTTCTCTTTTTTTCACATTTCTTTCTCTGTGTTTGATTCTGTAACATGGTATCATAAAGTCAGTTGATCTGTAAGGACATGTGAGCAGGGAGTGAAAACCAGTTAGAAATTAATATGCAATCCAAAAAGGGAATACCTAGAAGAAAGGATGGCATCCAACAACTTTCTTCCTCCATTTTCAGTATTTATAGGTGAAAAATCTTGACTTGTGGGCTTCAAAAGTGAAATCTTACTTGAGAGCTAAAATTTTGGGGCATGCGGTGACAAATAGAAGTAATCCAACTGCAATACCTCACAACACAACAATAGCTCAAATAAGAACACATAATGAAGAAGAGACAAAGGAAAATAGAACACTTGCCATCATACATATGCGCCAATACATGATGATGTTTCCATCAAGATCTTAAATCTTGACACAACAAAAGAAGCTTGGGACAACCTCAAGAAGGAGTGCCAAGTTAGTGAAAGAAGAAGGATTAAAGTAATGAATCTGAGAAGAGAATTTGAAAGTAATCAGAAATAGTTATCTCACATACTTTCTAATGTGATTGAACAAATAAGATTTTCAAGGGAAGAATATAAGGATAAAAAAATTGTGGAAAAAATCGTATTGCATCTTCCAAAGAGATGTAAGTAAAAAAAATCTCTCTTGAATAAAATAAGGATTTCTTTCAGATATCAATTGGAGGTGTTTTTATGTCTAACACAAAAGGCAAATCTCCAAGTAGTAGTAGTTTTATAGTAAAACGATTTGGTGGAAAGAAAGGAAAAGGGGAAAAGGAAGATGAAAAGAACAAAAGAGGAGTTGGAAAGACGAGTTCCCACCTTACCCTACAAGTCATACAGAAAATTATTATTGGTTTAGGCCTAGAGTCAAATAGGTTGATAATATGTCATGCATTGCAATTGCAAAGAATCCTGTCTAACGTGATGAAACTAAGCACATCAAGGTGAAAAATATCATGCCATTATAAAAGTATATGAATAAAAAGAAATCAGCTTGGAGCATTACATTTCAGAGTATCAGATTGCAAACATCATGACCAATGCACTTGTTAGGTATTCAAGTATTAGTCTAAGTCCCACATTGGGTAGAAATGAGAAAGTTAAGCAGCGTATAAGAAAGAAGACCCGCAAACCTAATGCCTTTAAGGTTTTGGGTTGAAGTTGATATCATTCCCTTATATGGGTTTGGCTCAGTTCTCATTCTTGTTTGTCTCCCCGGTGTTTACCTCCTCGGATCCTCCAACAAGTGGTATCAGAGCCGTGAGTACAGTGACCCTGTATACAAGTGTGTGAACGGTGTTAGTCTAAGTCTCACATTGGGTAGAAATGAGAAACAGCACTAAAAAAGTTTGAAATGTTAAGACCAAACTTGGAGTATCCAAAAAAAATTGAAAAAGGAGTGTTAGCTATTAAGTTTTTTGTCTATATACTTTTTTGTTTGCTCTGTTTTGTTTGGTTGAAAACAGTGATAATTCTTATTTTACGAGAAAGATGGTTGTATGGTCAGTGTTTTGGTAGAATGGATTATTGGTCCTTATTTTGTGTTGATTTACATACATTTAAAACATATATATTACCCACAACACTGAATGATGAGAGGAGTTTTCCTCCCTTCTTACTGGTGTGGTGCACCTTAAACTAAAGCTCTCTTATTTATTTTTCTGTTTTTGGTACTTTTTTTCACTGTCTTTGATCTAACACTCCCAGTGAAGAGCTTTCTAGGCTTACCTATAAAAGTTCACTTTTGTATCACTTTGTTTATTCCTTATAATTATGTCTCAATAAAATGGACTGAGTGAAAGCAAAAATAGAATAGTATTATTAGGGATTACTACATGATTGTTTTTTCCTTCTGCATTATATCATCCCCAAAAGCAATATTGTACCAGATACGTAACACAATTGTAATTCGAATTAGTTTCACTTAGTTATCATGATTAAGCAAAAATTCCTATTTGTGAAATTGTTTTCTATATAATACATAAAGTTTTCATTTCTGTAATTTGGAATGACATACTGATAAGTCCGTCTAAATATCATGTTTAGGTAATGACTTTGCTTGTTGCATATGGTACAGGGATTGAAGACAAATGAGTCTTGTGATGTTTTTCTCCCGGGTGACAACTGTCCAATTTGGTTGACTCATTTAGGTGAAGGAAATTCAGTGTTTTTCAAAGTGCCTGAGGATTGTAATTGTGTCATCAAGGGAATGCTTGTGTGTGTTGTATATTCATCACCCCCTGAAAAAGTGGCAGAGAAATGCCTTCTTAGTGTCTTGATAGTTAATTACACAAAGTGCACCATCCAAATATACAAGCGAGACACAGTAATTTCCTTCAATGAAGAAGATTGGAAGGACATAATATCACAGCTAGGATTCGGTGACCAAGTAGAAATTTTCGTAACTTTTGTGCATGGATTGATTGTCATGAAGATGGCTATTTATCTATTATACACTGAATCAACTAACATGCAAATGAATCCTTTTCTCGAACCAAAGGAAAATACCCTCCTTAGATTCCTAAAGAGAATTGTAATGTGTGACTTCTGGTAAGCCATATCTCTTTTTGAGAAACAAATCAGGATTCCTTGTATTATGAAATTAAATCCTAGTTTCCTTCATTGCAATTTATTTACTTCTATGTTTCTTAATTTTTCTTTCGAGTAATTGTCAAAAGTTTTATCTAAATACTTGGAGCACAATGTAAGGAACTGAAGTGCAAAAACAATGGAAAGAAGAGAGAGCCTAAGCAGAAAAAAGGAAGAATTGGAGTTGGTTAGAGTCTCTTAGACAACTACTCCAGAAATCACTACAAATTCAAATTCAAGAAAACACAAAGATAAATTGAATTTCCTCTTTATTATGATCACACAGATTAGTAGTTACACAAAGGAAACAATTTTCCTTTCTCAAAGGAAGAATCTCTGTCACAGGTCAACAGTACAATTCGCTATGCCCCATACCCAAGGTTGGTTTCTTTAAATAGAACAACCTTTACAAAACAACATCTGTCCTTGCTTGTTTCTTTAATTTTCGCAACAAACCTTAAATCCACTTTCTTATTTCTTTATTTTCTTCTTTAATAAACCTTCAACCCCTTATCTTATTATTCTGTCTAACAGACTCAAACAACACTTGACACATAATTAGAAAATAGGAGGTACACGCAAGAGTGAGAGAAGATTTCTATCAAAATGTGGTGTGATTAGGTGAAGCCATCATGATTTAAGCAAGATGAATATCGACACAGATACGACACAGGTACCTAGTGGCAACATCTAATTTGGTTAGGGTGAAAAGAAAAATTACACTAATCATTTCAAAAGAAATTTGAAATAAAAGAAAATTGAAAAAAATCATCATTTAATTTAAATTTTATTATTTATTCAATTTAATTAAGTCTGGATTTTATTGTTTTCACTTATTTTCGAAACAAATATAAGATATAATTTTTTACTTTATTGTCTTTATTGTTCTTTTTTTTTATTTTTCTAAAAAAAATATGTGCAAAAAATATGATTTGGATTTATTCTCTTTCTCAATTTTAAAATATTATATATAAAGTATAAAGTTTCATTTTATATCATTTTTATAAATAATATAAAAGAAAGAAAAGAAAAAAAAAAGGAAAAAAAAGGTTTGGTTCAATCTACAAGAAAGAGAGAAATACAAGACTGCAAAAATCAAAAAATGGTATTTATGATTAAGCCCAACCCATTTGGGTTTACATTAAAAAACTGTAGTTTACTATTTGCACCTTCCTTTTCCTTATCACGCACCCCTAGGTCTTTTGGGTCAGTCCTCTCTACTTCTTACACCCCTCCTTTTCCTTGCTGTCGCACCCCCTAGCTTTTTGGGTCATCCCTCTCTACTCCTTATACCTCTCCTATTCCTTGCTCTCGCACCCTCCCAAAAATGAAAAAAGAAATATATATTTTCTTTGCTTTTATTTGAATTTTTTTTCTCTTTTTAAAAAAAATAAGTTTTAAAAATTTACCTCATTCTTATTCATTTAATTAAGGATATCGTTTCTAAACAGGTGTTGTAAGGCGCTAATATCTTTTCCATGTGTAATTGACTATCGAATCTCAAATCCAAACTTGCATACCATTTCCTTTCCCTATTTATTTTATAGTTTTTCATAATAAATTATGGTGACAACTCATTTTCTCTTTTCAATTATTATTTCTCTTTATCATCGTCTCGGTCGTGATCTCAGTTGTGATACATAGACATATGTAATCTTTATGAAATATAGGACAGTGGGATACGACTCTATATATTACATCACTATGAATTATATAAATTGACAATTAAGATTTATCCATTAAAAATCATTTATAAACAAGGCTAGCCAAATATAAAAAAAAATTAGTTTATTTCATTTATTTAAAATCCAAAAAAAATGAAAAGAAACATATATAATCTAAATATTTTTTGTTATGTATAGAATTTGTTTCTTATCTCTATAATAAGTTTACAAGTTTTTAGAAATATATGGTATTAATCTCTTTTAAAATTGTGTTTGAATTGTGTTCGAATTGTCATATACTTAAAAAAATATTTTTTGAATTGGATACTTTACAAATACGTGTCGTACGAGTGTCATACACGTGTTAGTGTTCAATACGTATTAGACACAAGACATACTTAAAAAGGTGTGTATGAACTTTATATAGCTAAAACATATTTAGTGTTGGAAGCTTGTTGGTGACAACATTGGAATCACATGTTATAGATTTCAATACCCTCACATCAAAGTTCTATATGGATGGATGGACATTTTGTCACCTTGCACGGTTATGAGTCTAATGATATAATATAACAAGAATTTTATCAATTGAAAAAGTTGCAAAACACTTATCCTATTGAATAATCTTTCATGCTAGAATGTCAACCAACTGACCCTCTCAAGATCAGTTGCAAGGTATTGTGGGTAGGTATTGTGGGTGATGTTGAACTGGCTATATTATTATATAACGGTTTTCTGTTACCTGTATTGTGTTTTCACCCGAAAGAGATCAAAATCATGTTATTGATTTGGTTCACCAAGTTAATCTAGTGAAAGTAGAACTAAAAAAATTAAATTGAAAAAATGATATAAGTATAATAAATGAAAGTCTCGTATAACTAAGTAATAATCCCTTCTCTTCCCCAATTTTATTGGTCAAGGAAAAAGATGGGAATTAGAGGTTTTACATAAATTATATAAAGCTTTAAATGTTGTAACGGTAAAATTTGACTAATGTTCTAACAACTTGTTAAAGCATTATGAATAATTATATATAAACTAATTTTAGGTTATGAAAAAGTTAGTTTTTATTAATTTTATTTCTTTAAATTCTGTCTTCAATTTTTCATGGAGAAGATCTTTCGAAACATATATTATATTACCGTATATTAAGCTTTAGGGTGAATTCTACGGTTTCTGGGGAATATTCTATAGTATATTATATTTTTTATAGGAAAATAATTTCTTTTTGTCGAGTAATCCAAGGCTCGCAAGTCTTGCAGAGACACATCCAGTTCATGTAATTTTGTTGGTGACAGTGAATATTATGTTCTGCCACAAATTATGGCGAAATATATTCCGTCACAACATTAATTAGTGAAAAGAAGTGTTCGCTTTTTCCACAGGCGATTATTTCGCTAGGGAATATATCCTTGCTTACCAGTTGAAAAAAGACAAGTTTAAATTAATTAGTGACAAATTTATTCTCTCTATCCGAAACAATATGTTAGTATAAAATATTTAGTAATTTTATCAAGAAAGACAAGTATAAGTTAATTAGTAACAAATTTATTCTCTCTATCAAGTAGCAAGGAGACAATATGTTAGTATAAAATATTTAGTAATTTTATCAATAAATTATGAAACCTGAGTCTTAAAATCATACCTTATATATATTATTGTAAGAAAAAAGTTATTTAAAAATCAATATTTAGCTATCAAATAAAATGGTTGTTAATTATGACTAAAATAGTCACCAAATTAAATTTTGTTTGTTAAATAATTACAAAATAGAAGTAATAATTGAATTTAGTGAATCAAATAATTGATATCTAACATTAGATACCAAAATTTTAGTGACCTATGTCATTAGATTCTAAATTGGTATCTAATTAAGTTAGAGACTAATTTAGAATCTAATGGTAAATAGCTAATGTTAGATATTAATTATTTAACTTAATTGATCACTAAATTCAATCATTATTTCTATTTTATAATTATTTAACAATCAAAATCTAATTTGATAATTATTTTAGTCATAATTAGTAATTATTTTATTTGGTAATTAAAAATAAGTCTTTAAATAAACTTTTTCTAATAGTGTTAATACAAGTCGTAAAAGTATATGAAAATGTATAAAACAATTTCTAAATTGCGGTGGAGCTAATCGTCCAACTCATTATAATTTTGTTGCCGACAAGAAAAAACTCAATATAATTTTGTTAATTATCATGATTTAAAAGTCTCAATTTTAAATGGTGTGTGGATCAGATTTTTCTCATTTGAATCTTAATAGCAATAGGTACTTGATGACCAATACCTCATTTGTCTTAACATAGATATATGTGGAAAAGGCTGTATGGGTCCACATATCACCTGCTTTCATTTTTGAAGTGCAATTTATATATATATATATATCAATGTCAAATTAATTTTGTGGCTTCAACAATAACTTATGGGTCGTAAAGAATGAAAAACGTCTTCATAGGTCACAATTGTTTTAGTGAGTCAACCAATACGAGTGAAACTAATGCACAACTTTAACTCCTTAAGAGGGAAAGGTATAGTAAAAATTATAGTGTGGTTCGGTAATAAAATAAAATAAAGGTAATTCTTGACTGATTAAATAGAACTTTGTACTAATAAAATATACAAATATTAATATTTAAAAATAAAATTGTATCACCAGTTCAAGTTTAATAAAATATATGAATTATATAGTGGGTCTATTTTACAAAGTTGATAAGTTAGTTTCTAGATAATAAATTCTTATCTCATAAGTTCGTTCACAGCTGTAAAGTACCTTATTGATTTCAGAGTGTTTACTCAAGTAATTGATAAGTTAAAGGGCCTAGAAAATCTAAATTTTCAAATCTAATTAATATTTATCCAAATTTATATTACATTAAATTTATTTTAATAGATTTATCAATCTAAATTTTATATTTTTGGATGTTAAGTCCAATTAATTGAATTTGGATATGATAACCTTTTTATTTTAGAAATTTAGATGTTGAAAATCTAAAATTAAGGTAAGTTTTAATTAGTTTAAGTTATGAAGTATTAGGTTAGATTAAGTATAGGTAAGACATGATTGAGTTGCCTTGAATTGAGCTAATTATAGATAAGTGAAGTTAAAGATATATCATGCAATATTAAGTGGTCTAGGTCATAAATAAGTCAAATTAGATCAAACCAAAATCAAGTTTACTTAAACTAAATCTAGGGAGACCTATGTTAGATTAGGCCAAGCAAACATAAGTTAGACTGTACTTAAAAGCCCAATCTCAATTCAAATCCAATCTAAGTCAAGTTGGTTAGGTCAAACTTAGGTCATTCTTGGACATATCAGGTCTAAGGTTAGGCAGTCTAGACCTTAGACAAGTTGAATTAGACTACATTAAAGTCAAGTTTGACTAGACCAGACCTAGGTAAAGTTGGATCAGATCTATATTAGGTTGAGCTAAGCAAATCCAAGTCAGATTGTACCCAGCAAGTTGGATCTGACTTAAGTCAAGTTGGACTAAAATTATTAGACATATCAAGTCCAGGTAAATTAGTTTAGGTTAAATTAACCTGGTTGAATTTAGTTCAGAATGAATTGAATTAGGTCTAAGTCAAGCCGAAGTTGGATAAGCCTCTTAATCGAGGTGAACCCACATAAATGCAGAATTAGAGATGTAAAGTTTTTTTCAAATGACAATTACATAAAAAATAATAAATTTAAAAAACTTTGAATATTAATCCAACGACACCAAAATATAAAAGATGACTTATTTTAAAAGTGTTAACACAAGTTTTTTAAGTTACATCTTGATACAACCGATGTAAATTTAATGACATAAAAGACTCTTACTAGTGTAATTATTTATTTTTGTTTTTTTATTTAATATATATATATATATATAATTCATGTCTCATCTTCCTCTCAGTTCAAATATTAATTAAATAATTTATAAATAAAATTAAAGATTATAACAAAAAAGTAATATATTTAAAATTTAATATTAAAAGAATATATTTTTTTTCGTCAATATAAAGTTTTTGTTTTCATAAAAGTTTATAATTACAGAAATTTTAAAAGAAAGTACTAAATAAACTAATATTATTTTAATAATTAAAATAATAGATAGAAAGATAAGAGGTGAATATGTAAATATTGATACTAATTTGAAAAAATTCAATACTCAATCTTTAAATAATTCAAATATTTTCTACCAAAAAGAAGATGGTACAATATTTATATTTATAAGATTTTAGAATTGTTTTTGAGTAGGAAAAAACTTAGAGACTAGTTTAAGTAAAAGTGGTAATAGTAAATGACATTTAATTATTTTATTATTAAAATGAAAAGTTTATATAAATAGAAAAATCAGTTATTCAGATTTTATTCTTATAAAATTACCATTTCTCTAAATTTCTGACCTCATTCCTTATCAGATTGAAGATTGGAGGTCACTCCTAGGCTCCTGACGTCGAGTAGAGCAAGAGTATCTAATCAGATTCTTGATCAGAGTAAGTTTAATTATTGCTCATTTTTTTTAATCAGTTTTCTAATGTTTTTAGCTACTCTAGCAATCTAGCATGCATGTTATATTAGAATAGATATTTGTTCATGATCATAGTGGTATCCTGATGTTTGATCAGATCTCAATGGTGCAAGTTTGAAGAGTGTTATGCTTAGACTAGGTAAGGGAAGTTAGTTGCATATTTTATATTAGCTAACTGTTGTCAAATAGAACCCTAGGATAGAAGACTTGAATGTATAAATCTTTGATCTCAAGTTTTCCTTGCAAGTCTAAAGTGGTCCTTGAGCATTGAATGAGTTTTGATTATTTAATTTTGTGTGATTATTTGACTTAAATTAAGTAGTGGAATAACACTTGAATGTAGGAGTATAATATCTATAAATTGATTTTGATAGAACTAAGATGGAATATGACTTGTGATGATGTATTGATATATTTGGAAAGTTTGATTTTAGTTTAGTATTTGATGAAATTTGGCAGATATGTTGTTATGTGGGAAAATAAGTTCTTTGAGGATGATTGGTAATGTTTGAAGTAGTGAATTTGTTAAACTCAATATTACCTATGATTTTTTACCACATATCTGTATCCGTAGATCATTCAACATACTATATACAAATTATTATCCACATATTTGTATCTGTAAGTAAACTCAACATGTAACATATGAAATTATTACCCAAAAATTTGTATTTTTATTAATATTACTTATATTTTAATTAATAGTATTAATATTATTTATATTATTATTATTCACATTCATATTATTAATATTATTATTAATTTTATTAATATTATAATAATATCATTCGTATTTTAATATGTTATTCAAATTATTATTAACATTATTATTTTTATATATTATTATTATTATTATCGATAAATATTATTATTTTTGAGATTTACGGTTAATATTGTTATTAAAAATATTAGTATTGTAATTACTTTATTATTGTTATTACAATTATTATTATTATTATTAATATCGATAAAAGTGATAATATTAAATATTAATATTATTATTAATAATATTTTATTAATATTATTTTTATATTCTGATTAATGATATTCATATTATTATGATTAATATTTTTAATAATCCATATTATCGAATATATCTTCGTAATTGTTATTCATAAATACAAATTCATAAGTATTATTAACTATCTATATTCATGGATGTTACTTGGATAATATCTACACATTTATGCGTGAATAATACTAATAATAATATTATATTTGTTATGATATTTATATTAATTTATTAATAATAATATTTATAAAATTTAATATTATTATTATTAATATTATAATTAATATTAATAGTATTTTGAATATTTTGAATATTTTTAATATTATTACTATTATTAGTTTTATTAATATTGTTATTATAATTGGTATTAATAATTTTATCATCATTAATATTATTGTTATTGTTATTTTTTTAAAATATAAATAATATTAATACTAATATTAAAAATAATAATATTTTTATTAATTATATTAATAATTAATAATCACAATCATAAATATAATAATAATAATAATAAAGTATAAAAAATAATAATAATAAATTAATTTATGATATTACTTATAGATAAATTTTGATGTAAGTTTTTATTGGATACATTGTTATATATATATATATATATATATATATATATATATATATATATATATATGTATATATACATGCATGTATATATATGTTTAAATCTCTTACTAAAATAAATTATTATTAAATATCGGTTGTTACAACGTTCACATGAAGGAGTTTATTTATCATCTACTGAAAAAACAAGTGTAATTGAATATGAACATGACTAATGAAAGTATGCAAATTAACTCAATAGATATTTTGAGATTTAAGCGTGAATTACGCTATGTCTTGACCAGACCTCATAATAGAGCATGATATGGTCCCCCTTCTTTGAATTCAGCTTATGCGGACAATTGAAGGAGAACAAAATTGAAAGTTAATTTTTTTTTCATTTTTCATTTTATTTTATTTTTTTCACACGTAAAGATGTTAGATAACACTTTGAATAGTGGAATAAAGTGATTTAGATATTTTTTTAAGAAAAATTAAATGAAAATAATTATTAGAAACGCAAAACTCAAAATAACTGTTAGAGATTGAAAAAAATGCAATAAGTATAGTGAACCAAAGTCATATTTATTCTTTTTATTTTATTTAAAAGTTTAAGTTTCTTAAAATATGTTCAGATTTTTTTTTATTTTTATTTTTTATTTTTTTATTTTGGTCTTCCTATTTTTTTCTCTCCGAAAGTATTATTATTTTTTATTTCATTTCTGGAAAATTTGACTTTGCTAAGTAATTTTTGAAATATTTAAAAAGATTTCTTCTGGTCTTTAAATTATTTTTAAATTTTTTATGTTGAAATTGTTTATTGTTTTTCTTGTGTCAAGTCAACATAATCAATGTAACATTAGCGATAAAATACAAAATCTTATTTAAGACTTATTTGATATTGTGAATAATAATTATATTTTTTGTGATTTTATATTTCTTATTTATACACTTCTAATAGTTTCATGAAAATAAGCCATCAGGCTTTCGTCTATATAATGTAACACACCCTTTGACACTATTAGATCAAATTCTTCTTTCACATGAATTGAAACTCGTCGTGTTTTAACATGTTTCGCACTCTCCCTCTTCTATTTCTTTTCTTTGTAACTGCAACACTTCTTCTTCCAAGTTGCAGTAGTCATGTCAACTTTAACACTTTGTTCATGCTTACATGTAGGCATTGTTAATTATATTCCTTTTTAATTATACTTTTCAAGCATTTTATATAGATGCATATAGTTGAGTTCTTATTTATTTTACTTTTTCTTTTTCTTTTTTTAATTTTTTCATTTAATTCGAGATTCCAAGTTAATTATAAATATAAATACTTAAATCTCCTTTTATAAATTAGTTTTATAAATTAAATTAAATGTAAATTTATTTATTAAGATTATATCAGACTTATTTAAAGTTCATCGTAATTAAATTTATTAAGATGGTTGTCTCTCATTATTAGATTCTTGTTGGAATTATTTTTCTCACAATTATTTTTTGACGTATATCAATTAAAAATATTGTCAGATCATACTATATAAGTATAATATAAATTTTATTTTATAAATTGATTTTATGAAATTGAATAAGATATAAACTTAGTTACAAAAAGATTTATTTAACAAGACTACTAGTTACTTGCTGCAGGTAAAAAGCAGTGGAACAGAAACTGGATTAAAGTAAAAATTGTCAACAATGACTGGTGCAATGTCTTCAGAGCAAGCAACGATAAGAAAAGTACGTTCTGTGATATATTTTTTTTCTTATTTTTAATCACTTTTGAAGTTTATTGTTGAAAATCTCGTGTTGGGTGCTGAGGTAATTAAATAATGCTTTAATCTACTTTTGCGTATTGTAATTTCGTTTGGTCCTTTAAATTTTAAAAATTATACAATTTTGATCCAAGGTCCATATATCATCTAATTTGGTAAGAAGATATAATTGAACCACATAGATTAACAAAGTCAACTAAATTTTCTATAGGAAACAAAATTACATATTTACAATTTCAGACTTAAAAAAAAAATAAAAAAATCTATAAATATAAACCTTATTATATAAGTTCGTTTTGTAAAACTTTAACATTTATTGTTTTGCAAACGTAATAAGTCGTTTGGTTCTCTATTGAAAAATTATTAGTTTAATTTAGAGATGCAAAGAAAATAGGATATATGGATTGAAAGAATAAACTGTTATAAAGTTGAATAAGAGCGTAAATTTACTAGTTGTGAACATATTTTGTGAAATCTACATTTGTAATATACAAGTACATAAAATCTATTAACAAAATAGTAGAGATTAAGACGGAAAAAGTTGTAGATACTAAAATAATATAACAGAAAAAAAAATCTAAAAACCGAATGTGAAGAATGGTTTTCGAACCAAAGTAAATATAAGTATATTTTAATATTAAAAATATATTTTAAATCATAATTTATTCACTATCGAGGTTTAATAATTATGATTGAATCTTTTATTTGTTGCTTACTTTAAATATACTTATATGTTTATCTTAAGAAATTATTTATTTTTTTAAATATATTTAATTAAGGATTGTGATACTTTGACACTTAACAAATATTTACAAACTTTATAATTATTATTTTATTCTTCATTCTATTTGGTTTGTTATAAATACAAAAATTTATTTTTATAATGACTATAATACCTTTAAAAGTAAGTTATCATGTGATTGTTATTGTTGTCAATATTGTTTTTCTTGTATTATTAAACTCCTAAATAGTTTGTTGTAGAGGTCGAAGTTGTTATGGCACCACAACATTGTCATCACTTGCAAAGCTATGCATCTCCTTACAAGAATCATCACTACCATCACAAGAAATAGTTTTGTTACCTTCACAACAAAAATTATTAGCATTGTTACCTCCATCAACAACTTCATCATTATCACATACATCATTACCAAAATTAATACTCGTTATTTTATCTCTTACCTCTTCTTTGTTGTTACCATCAATACCTAAACCACTATCAACGTCAACTTTTTTATCACCACCGTCACTAAGACAATTATTACCATTGTCATCACCACTAACTTTCTTATCACAAACTTCTACACTTACAACTTTGTCATCTAATCCTTGTTTGTCACCATCATCAAGACTAAAACCAACATCACCAATATCATCACCCATTATTTTATCTCCTAAACTTTTTTTGTTACCATCATCAATACCTAAACCAGTATCAACGCCAACTCTTTTATCACCACTACCACAACCATTATTACCATTGGCATCGTCATTACCTTTCTTATCACCAACTCCTATACCTAGAATTTTATTAGCTAGCCCTTCTTTGTCACCCTTAATACCAAAACCAACACTATCACCCATTATTTTATCTCCTAAACCTTCTTTGTCGCCACCATCAATACCTAAATCAGTATCAACACCAACTTTTTTATCACCACTATCACGACGATTGTTACCTTTGTCATCATCATTACCTTTGTTATCACCAACTTCTATACCTAAAATGTTATTATCTAGCCCTTCTTTGTCACCATCAACACCAGAACCAACACCATCACCTATTATTTTATCACCTAGTCCTTCTTTGCCGCCCTCACCAATACCTATACCAGTACCAGGTCCCACAATTTTGTCACCCACTCCTTCTTCATTTTCACCGTCACCATCACCATCATTACCACCAATACCAATATGAAAACCTCCTAGATTATCTTTATCGCCATCATCACCAAAAGGTTAGTTTTATCTTTCCTTTCACATATTTATTATTTTTATTTTTTCTTAGAGTAGATTAAGTTCTCACATTGATAATATTATATATACTTTGCTACATAACTTACATTCAAATGATAGGTAAGAGAATTTCATTTCATGTTTGTTTGTGTATAAATGGTATGTGATTAAAATGAATAATTTGATCAAGTTCATTAATCTTTACTAAAGTTTTAGTATGTAAGACTAAAGTATGGA
>Ga0099825_1004134_pt1 | contig 19108 bp, 6 predicted proteins | sample SiratroredBW_FD_76838 | JGI IMG/M metagenome (GOLD analysis project Ga0099825, IMG submission 76838) | Root nodule microbial communities of legume samples collected from California, USA - Siratro red BW | ecosystem: Host-associated > Plants > Roots > Nodule | place: USA: California | collected... | reverse complement strand
ATTATATGATTACAATTTATATTTTAGAATTAAATTAAGAATTGATTAAATTTTAATTTAATAATTAATTACAAATTAGATTGAATGATATTTAATTTGATTTATATAACTAATTTAATTAATTAATTGAATTGATTAGTTGTTGATCCTTATATATGAATCTTTAGATAGTTCTTGAATTTATGAATTGAGTTTTTTTACCGAACATAAGGAGAATGGTTTAGTTAAAAATTGACTTTCTTTTATCTTCTTCATCTTAATATTCTGTTTTTATGTTCTGTAGCATTTTTGAATTTCAGTTTTGCATTTCTAATCACATTTCTAAATCCATAAACCCTTTGTATGGGAAAAATACTAAAATTTGATTACAATCAAATGTTCTTTGAAAGTTGATCTAGACTGTGTTTTATATTAATTTCAATGAGACATTGAAAATGACTCAAGGATCTTTCAAACACATTCCTATCATATCCATACCTGAAGTCAATGGCTTCGTAGTTCCTGCACTACTACGTTAATCATTGTCTGCAAAGTGAATACTAATTTTTTCTTTACCAACGCCTACAAGAGCATAATCAGGGGTCAAATAGAGTAGTTACACACAAAGTATTCATCAAAAATGGGGAGCTTAGAGTTAAAATGAACAGCCCAATATATAGTGGGGGAAGAGACATCGTGCATGTCATCCAAGAGAGTAACCATAAACTTACTAGCAGCAACCTCAAACAACTAAACATCAAGAAAAAATATACTCTCATTCTAATAACCACAGTGGCATACAAATCAAGAATCATATATGGAAATCACCAAAAATTAAAAAAGTGAAGACAAATGATGTTCTCACGCCACCATTCATGATTGCATTCATCTTCTCTCCTTGCACATCATAAAAACCAGAGGGAGCAAAAGCTGATTACCAATTCAAGCCAGACATGCGCAGCTCATCATTGCATCGATATATACTATTCCGCATATAATATTCACCCACGCAACTTTCGGGTACCCTTTTCACTATAATATTACAATAGCTTTCTTCCCAAAATCCCCCTTTTCACCCTTTCAGTGTGCTTTACCTCATTCCCAGCAACACTCAACAATGATGAACTAGACTTCTTTCTTTTTAGCTTAAAGAATCAAGAGAAACCCCCAAAAAAATTGTTACATAAATGGCTATGCAATCAATAAAAAGAGCAAACCAACATGAGAAAATGAACAATTCCAAGACTATAAGCAAAATACAATCAAAATTTGAGAAAATGGTCAAAATTACCACGGGGAACACAGCAGCCAACGGAAGCAGAACCGTCATCAGTAAGACGCGTTAACTAGACTACAGATTTGAGATAGAAAAACAAAATTGGGGTTATGCAGAAATAGACCCAAACTTATCAAATAGAATCTAAACAAGAAACTGATAAATAAGCAAAATAGCTCCACGGTGAACGAATCTTGTTCCTCGGAAAATCCTCGTGCCTCTATGACAGAAATCGATAAAACCACACCTAATTTCCAATTACCAATTCAATGTTGATCAATGCCTCCCCACAAACGAAGTAACAAACCCATCCCCTCTCTCGAAATCAACATACTTATAATTCGGGACTAGTCTTCAAAACCAAGGACCTGGTTTCGAAATTTGAGCCCCTGCCTTCTCAATTGCACATTTATACTTCTCAAACTCTAAAAAAGAAAAACTCAAAAACCCGATGGTGTTGGCGGAATTGGATGCAATCAAATGGGGCTATAATTACTTCTGAGAGGCTGACTTCCCACTACGGAAAGCAACCCACTTTCCTCGTCAACAAACAAATCTTCAGTAACCCTAAACGCAGCGTGCAGGCCAACGAACACCACGGCGACGATCAACGACAGCAAGACGTTGAGGCCAACGTGAGTGGACACGAGCGCGACAACAGTGATAACGGCCAAAACGCAGAGCACGGTTCGGTCGTCGAGGGTTTGGTTGAACACGACGATGGGGCCTTGGCGAGAGAAGTAGAAGTAGAACCAGGCCGCAAGGACGAGGAGGAAGACGATCATGGAGACGGGATGCCAGAGGAGGCTGAGGAACACGATGAGAAGTGTTACGGCGGCGTAGTTGTAGCGGAAATAGCTGAGGTTTCTTCGGAGTCGGATCATGGCATCGTCGTAGGAGAAGGGGCGGGAGAGGGCTGAGATGTCGAGAAACTCGCGCCATGGGCGGGGTGTGACGAGGGAGGAGGTGTTGGTGGTGGGTGGAGTGGTAGCGGTGGCGCCGGCGAGGGTGCCGTAGCCGGCGGTGGGAATGTTGGACATTTGGGAGTGTAGGTTAGATCTGGAAGTGTGGCATGTCTGTATATACACGATCTGATTCAGAATTGATTTGAGTTTCTTTTTATTTCCCTCTCTCTTTAGGGCCGTTTAATTTCCTTTTCCTTTTCCTTTTCCTTTGCTTTCTCCCCATTTCACTTTCCACCAAAAGAATATCTTAATTCCCACTTTAGTAATATATTGTTTAAGCAAAATAAATTAAAGAAATGCAGAATAAAAGCTAACTTGCACCAGCACAGAGCACATATATATATATATATATATATATTTTTTTGTAGTAAAATTTTACATTTCTTTCCCTGACAAATAATCAACTTTCTCTGGCCTCATGTACACGACACAAGTTCGAATATGGTGCTACTTCAAAGGTCAAATCATTTGTGATTTGAAGGGAGACACGTCCTTGTTAAGCTTAAACCCTAATCGACAAAAACCTCTGGCTCATATGGTTTGGTATAGAGCTATGGAGATAAGCAATAAAGTTCAGCCTTCATTGGGCCTAACCATCATGGAATGCTCCTGCAAAGAAATTTTGAAGAATTCTATTACAGATTAACGCGTTAGGATGACATTTCCGCCATCTTTTTATGTATGTGTATTAAATTTTAAAAAGTAGTGTTGAAACTCAAATTAGAAACTCTTTTTGCTTAAAAGTTAAGTTGAAAATGACTATTAAAAGTTAATTTAATACGAAAATATATCAACCATCAGTTTAATTTATTCATGTAAGGGCCGTAATTCAATTTTTTGAAGTGACTGAACTTGCTACTGATCAGATCAGTAATAAAAAATTAATATACGCATAACTAATCATGCCGTTTTTTAAAATATCAATCATATCAATAACAAAATTACTTATTTTACGCCTCTAATTATGTAATTTAAGTTCAACTAACTACATAAAAATTAGATAAAACTTGTTTTAAAAACTATTTTATGTGATTGAATTTTTTATTGTTAAGAAAAATCTTATGAAAATTACAATTTAGTCAAAACTTGTTAATTTAGACATGTTAGTTCTCTCACACTTATTAGTTTGCATATGAATTAGTCATTTAATATGATTATATGTATATATTCAGCCTGTCGGTTTTGATTGCTTGAAAAGTTTTTTTCTTATTGGATGGTGGAACTCATAATCTCCCCAATAGAAGATAAAATTTAACAAAATTAAAAGTCTTATACGTAGAATGTAATTAAACTTTATCATCAAATTCATCTTTAGGAAAATCAAATATATAGGTACTAAAGAGTTTTTGTTGAGCAACTCTTTTGAAAACTGAGATAATTTTTATTTCTTTATTCACAACATTGGTCTAATAAGAGAAAATTTGAGATTTTTATCACTGTAAAAATATTTCTTCTCACCCTCCTCAATTCCAATCTTAAAAGAAATCTTTTTTAAATAATTATAAGAAGCCATGTAAGGAGGTAGGAAACACAATTTTGATTGACTAACTAGTGGACGAGTTAATAATAAAAAAAAATTTGACAAATGACTGTCAAGTTTAGATTTTGCAAGTCAATTGAAATACTTATAAGGTCACCAATTATTGGGATTAAGTTGGATAGGCATGACATTAAATACTTAGAAAACCTTTATTGTCATATGGTCAAATAGAAGTTTAACATAGAAATCATTAAATAAAGAAATATAAAAATAGAAAAAATCTTCATGGAAGACTTCTCCACCATAACATACATTCTCATTTGTCTCACAACAATTGATATTCACTAGTTCACCCATTCATATCCCAACCTCAACAAGAGGCTTTCTTCTTCCTCTTCAATCCTACTCTCACCTTCAACAACAGAAACATTGGAAGTAAAGGACATAACTTCAAAGGAGTTTACCTTTGAACTTAGTGAAATGGTCTCGGTTATCTTCAGCCTTGACTTTTTTTTGGATGATCCCGAAAACTTTTTGAACTAAAGCTACTCAACATATTAACTGAAGAACGAGATGAAAAAAATACCTAATCAACCTAATCAAAGAAGCAAGATGAGAAGAGCAAGAAGTTTTCTATAGATAGTGAGATGGATTGCAGTGGCCCATCACTGATAATGATCCTACTATTTGACAGTCATGAATAAGTGACCCTTCATCTTAGAAGATTTAATAATGCTTAGATTCTCAAGATCTCCAAACTCTTTCCAGAGGGACAATTCATCTTAAAGCTCATGGAAATTTCCAACCAAAAGTTGAATTGCTCAAGCTTTGGGGGCTTGTGTACTTTATGTCGAGAACTAGACTAGAAGTCGGTTTGATTTGATATTGTCAAGTCAGAAATGAACCAACCAAATTCATCATATCACCTTTGGAAGAAATCCACTAATCCTATTTATTAAGCATTAATTAAGATTAAGTGTAGATCCACATTGTTAATAAGATTTATCATCCTGGATCTCAAAACAGTAAGTTGGTCCAATATCATTCTTATAAATAGAAAATACTCCCACAGATATGACTATTGTCCCTATCACTTTTCTTCTCATACTTATACTAACTTGATCGTCAAAGTGTTTTTGCATGTATCCTCCCCAACCCGAATTTGAGAAGGCATTTGACTTAAAGATTCACTTATACCTCATAAGATAATTCGAGTACTCCAAGTTGGTACTACAATTAGTATATCAACCTACTCTTTTCTACTCGTAATAATATACTTTTATAAATTAAACAAATTTCTGAAAAATTGAACTCATGACTCTTAAGTAGTTAAGGAATTAGACAACTATCTTGGAAACCAATCTTATTGAATGCTATAAATAAAAGGGAATTTGACATAGTAAAATAATATATATGAATGTTTTAATTCAGAGTCTCCTACCAACTTTTGACTAAAATATTTTAATATAATGAGAAATCAAAGAAATATGAGAATAAGTGTTCCGAGTAGACCATGATTGATATGTGAAGATAGAATAAAAAAAAGCAAAAAACAAAGGTGAAGACAATTTATCAAACACAAAAAATAAAGGACGTAGACTCCATGTAGAAAAAGCTTTGAAGGACCATGAGCAGCTTCAATGTAAAAATGAGTAATTACGATTTGGTTGCCTATGTGAAGTTGTATAGCCTTTTTGCTACCAAATTTTAGCTTCAAGCTTGATTTGTAGATAAAAAGGTTAAACAAAAACTGAGTTTAATAGGAGTTTACTATCCGTTATTAAATACTTTGTATAAATGTTTGTTTTCTTAGTTATTATATGATAAAAATGTATCCATCTAGAAAAATTATAACATACATAGTTAGGAGTTACTTTCAAAATATAGATGAGAAATAGATATTATAGGAACTTATCTTTTTGAAATACTCAAATTATAAGTACATGACTTCTTAAATCAGATTCAAACATAAGAATGAACATATACATATTTGTCACGTTGATATATTTATTTATGTTTTAAAACTTTATTTTAAAATTTATGTAATTATATCTTTTTATTTGTGAGGGAAGAAAATATGTATTTTTTTTACATTAAATTTTTTATGAGGTGATTTTTTCTTTGTATTGATTTTTACATTTTATAAAAAATATTTAATAAATATTTGGATGGATAAATAATAAACAGTTTTTTTCTTCTTTGTAAAAAAAAATAGTCAAGTATGAATATTTTTCTATTTCAACTAAACATTCGTTTTTATTTTGAATAGGACAATTTTGTTTTCACCACCAAGAATCCACTAAATAAAAGAAAAAGATAGTGAGATGGGTTGAGGGAAAGAAAATGAATATGGCATAAACAATTATTTTTGCAAGTTTATGTTTTACAATAAGTCAAACAAGTGAAAGGATGCCTAAGCTAAGGAAGGGCATAACTGATATTCTATTTAATACATATATGTATACATACTCATGATTGGTGTCAAATCTCTTGAGTGTCCTGACAGTGCATGTTAAGGAGAGGTCTTATCCTAAACCGACTTTGCTATTGTTATATTGTTATTGTACTTTTTACCATACCATCCAAAAGTAGCTATACCAATTCAAATACACCCTGCCAGAGACAGTTTGGAACAACAAGAAGAGAATAAATAAAATACTTCACGAAAATTGGGTTCATGATAGCTTCCATCACTCTGCTCTAACCAACTTCCAAATTGAACCGAACAAAGTGAATTTGTTAGTCTCCAACAAAAAATTCCTTCTCAAGGAATAATCATATTAAAGTTTAAGCATAGTTTTTTTTTTTTTCTCCCCCAATTTCTTCATCTTTTCTATTTTTTCTGCTTTTCTTTCGTCCTCTCTCTGGACAGAACATCCCAACAAATTCTTTTCTCAAGAAGATTGCATCACAGAACAGGCTACGGCTTGAGCCCAATGCCTTAACTTGGTCTTCACATGTTCAGGGTCATCCCCTGAAATAAAAATACTTTTATTTTTAGCATGGCTTCCTATAAGCAACTAAATTTCAAATTCATAACCATTAATTTATGCCAATTACATTATAGAACAACAGATAAGACACAAAAATAATTGCATGTAAGTTTGGTTAAGAACAACTTTTATAACCATTCATTAGTGCATCTGTGATGTTGCTCTACCAAAGTTGAAATTGATATTAACTTTTTTAATACAAACCCCAGTTAGGAAAAAAAAGGTAAAAATTTAATTTTGATTAAAGAATAGAATGAAAAAGTAACTGAGAAACTACATGCACGTAAGTTTGATCTGGTATAAGAAAAAGTTGATAAGAGGATTGAATGAAGAAGACAAAGAGACCTGGGTTACAAATTTTCCAAGAGTCAGCGTCACTTCTAGGGCTTCCAAACGAAGAAGAACGACCTCCGAGGGAAGAGGAATGACTCTGAGGGGTGGAGACAGGGCTGGGAGACAACCTGCGGTTGACAGCGAAATAAAGGTCGAGTGCCGGCAAGGTGTTACACAGTCTCTGACCATCTTCCTCGTTGAATCCGAAGCCAAGTTCTATACACCCTTTAAGCTCATGCAGGTCCTCGTCCGTCAAATCATCACACACCGTCGAACTTCTCCTCCGCTCCTGCATCCGCCTTCTTTCCCATGCAATGTCTCTTGGCTTCTCGCACATCGATAATTGCTTCGACAACCTCTTCTTGTTCTTCCACAACGGTGGTGCCAACGACATGTGTTGCAACTCCTCGTCTGACTCGCTCGGCGAAGAAGAAGAAGAGGAAGATGATGACACCATATCATGATGATGATGATGATGAAGATAATGCTCCTTCTGCTTTTCCTCGCGCATAGTTGCAAGGCAAAGGGTGGTTGTGGAGGAATTAAAATAGATGCGGCGGTTGTGACGGCGGAGGCAGCAAGGGAAAAACACCTTGCGTGGCCTCGCCGTGAAGGGCTGACGGATTATGGCGGATAACTTAATGAATTGTTGGTGGAGTGCGACAGGGAAAAGAGAAAGGATAAGTGTTCTAATATTGGCGGGTTTTGAGTTGGGGCTTTGAGATTTCACCATCCATTTGTAACTGTCAGCACCAACATTTTAGGAGCAATATTTAGCAGGGTATGTTGCCTATTCTGCTTTATTCAAGGGCGTTGCTACATTCTGGTGAAATCTTTGGGATCATACGTAACAATAATTATACTAAGAAGGTTTGCACAATAATATTGCACCACAACTGATTCAGTTGCCTGTGACGTGTTCTTTTCACTTCTGCATTTTAAACCACCACAAACTGTCACTAGCTAAATTCATCCAAAAAATTGCTCGTAAGGGTCGAAAATAAAGGAACATACCCCATTTTGTCGCGTGAAATCAAGTAATCTTATTTGTAGTTAGTGCTTAGGTTTCACAATTGGAATGCACCTCACTGTTCTCAAATTCTGTGTTAGAATTAGAAAATTAACCATAAAATAAACTACAAAGCTTGTCATTACTACTATAATAGTTCTATACATCAGGATTTTAGTTTTCCATGAATTTGAATTTTTGAGAATATTTATTTTTTTATTTAAAAAACTAGTTTTTTTTATTAAAAGAATTTGAGAAAATTTATGTGTTGATTAAAAAAATAATTTTATATTATCATCTAATTACAAAACTTAATACATAAATTTGTAAAATTTATAATAATTATTTAAAAGACCATTCCGGTATTGATTTATTATTAACAACAATTTACTCTTATAAAAATAAAAAACTTAGTTTTTTTTAACTTGAAAAAATAGGTTTAATATTGTAATAAGAATATTGTATTTCTCTCATGAGATAATGAAAAAAAATACAATATTATAATGTTTGATTTATTTAATATGATAAATAATTAAAAAATATCATTAAATTATATTCAAACTAATTGTAACATTATTTAATTTCTAAGTAATGTATATAAATATTTCTAAATAATATTTATGATTTGAAAACTCATCATTAAATAACTTAAAAAGAATTTTATACTAAACATAGCCCTTAGCCTTTGTTGGCCACAATGAAAGAAATTGAGAAGGTGGAAGAGAAAATGAATGTATAAAAAATGAGGGGAAATGAAATTGTTTGATTGAAGTTAAATGAGAGAATAAATGAATAAAAAGTGTAAATAATTATATATTTGGTTGGAAAGTCGAGAAGAAGAAAACATATCATTTGTAATAGTAATTATTTCCACTGAGATCCAACTTGAATAAAGATTGAATTATGTGAACAGGAAGGATCAACATGCATATTATTTGAATCCATCCAGAGATTGAATTGATTGAAATGAGTAATATTTAATATTTTAAATTGGATATTAGGATGGAAACGAATATGTATATTTTTAGGACATAATGCTCCGATTGAATTATTCGATTTCTATCGACACGTTGTTTTATTTAATTTTCCTATTGATGCAATAAATACTGAAATAAGTTTTCAAACCTTAAATAGCAGTGTAAATAAGTTGAGCAGGGTCTTGTAACTTAGAATTAACTTATCAATAAATGATAGTTCAAGATTGACTTATTTATTCAATGAATTTAATTAAAAGTTGGACTTATTTTGTTAAAAAAATAATAAACAAGAACAACCATAATAAAAATTGTGTTAAAACTCTTAGATTCATACTTTGCTTACATGTGGCACTCAGATAGTGTGAGGTTGAAAAGAGTTGGGTTTTGGGATTGGAAAGAGTTGGATTTTGGTCTATGAAGGATGGGAGTTGTGTGACGATGCAGAGAACATATTTGAAAAATTTGAAATTGAAACAAAGGAGTATTAGGATGTTTTTTTTAGAACTGGGTTATGTCAAGCAAGATAATGGTTATGAATAAGTTAACTTTTTTTATATTTTCTATTGAGTTGAATTAGATTTTTGTATACTACCACATTAATGTATTACTGTGTGTCTGGTTTGTAAGTACTTGTGATGGATCTGAAATAAGGAATTATATATATTTTGGATGGATTTATACCAAGGTCCACGGTGATGGGTTAAATGTTATATTCTTTACTACCGATAAACAATTGCAGAATTTACTGTTGTTTATTAAAATATGTATGTTTTTACAAACTAATATGCCTAAAAAGATTTGACCGCCACGAAAAATATCCATTCACTTCATTTATGACAATGCAAGTAGGTTAGGGAAAAAGAAAAGTCTTACTTGAAAATAGAATGGAATTAAAAAATAAACCATATTAATATATATATATATATATATATATATATATATATATTGTTTTACAATTATTTTCATCTGATTTTGAATATTTTTTTCAGATCAATTTGGATTTAAACACTCTTAGATTTCATTATGCATGATTTTAGCTAGTAATAGTTATGATTTTCATATTTAAACATTTTTCAGAAAAAAAAGTAATTATTAGTTATTGTGGCAAATTGATTATCCAATAAATATCAAACTTTGCGAGAGTTTTTTCTTAACGTGATATGGCTAATCTGTTGTATTTTGAAGTAACAATACACTTTGATCATAATATGTACAGAATATTGAAATTGTACAAAAACCAAGTTATCTATCAAAAACATTTGTATATTATTTAACGAACTTTGTATATAAAATTAAATTATATAAAAATAAGCATTTTATGAGTATTAGAATGGTAATTTTTGGTATTAAATACAGTGAGCAAGAAATGACAGATTGTGATTTCCCAAATTCCATGGGAATGGAATGCTAAAAATAGCTCATACTCGCCGGTTTAGAATTAGAAAAAAAGTAGCATCCCCTTACGATTCTCACTCTCTATCGTCAGTTCTTAAGAGGGCAACAAAAAGAAAAAAATCCGAATTCAGAAGTAAACCAAACAAAATCATAGTAACTCCTGATAAAAAATAAAAGGAAAATACTAAAGTTGAGGGTGGTGTTGTGTTCTTGCCTGGTTTGGTCCGGTTCCACCAATCCAGGTTTAACTTGTACACCTGCATGAACGATCCACGCCGTTGATGGAATAGAGTTGCAACCACCGTTTCCATCACATAGCACAAACACCAATCCAAAACCGTTTGTTTGTTAGTTTCTGGCGTACAGGAAAACGGAGCAAACCTTTTATTCACCTTCTTGGCTCCTCACTCATCGCACCACAACGCTAAATCTTTTCCTGTACGCCCCATCCTTCTCATTCAATTCCCTGCTTCAACCATGCACACCACTGCCAGTCTCTTGCTCCTCTTCTGTTTCCCCGTTTTGTTAAACGCCGCACCCTCCTCCTCCGACAAAGACGGCACCGATTCCTTCTTGCTGGGATGTGGGCTGGGCAAAGACGGCGGCAATGACACCGACGGAAGACAATGGAGCCCCGACGACAAGTACCTCTCAGAGGGCGATTCCCAAACCTTCAAAGCCTCTTTCCAAGACCCTTCGCTTTTGTCCGAGGTTCCATACATGACGGCGCGAATTTTCACAACCCAAGCGACCTACAAGTTCCCCATTCAAGGCGACAAACGTTACTGGCTCAGGCTCCATTTCTACCCCTCTGTTTACAACACCTTCGACCCCGTTGACTCTTATTTCTCCGTCACAGCAAACGGCCTCAAGCTTCTTTCCAACTTCAGCGCCTCCGTCACGTGCCAAGCCCTCTCCCAAGCCTACCTCGACCGCGAGTATTCCCTTGCCCCTCTCGATTCCGACACTCTCACCGTCACCTTCACGCCCTCTGACAAGCACAAAGGAGCTTTTGCTTTTGTTAATGGGATTCAGCTCATCGAAATGCCCGAGTTGTTTGACGAGGCTCCCTTGGTGGGTTACGATGGCCAAACCATGGATACCAAGACGCTGCATTTTCAGACCATGTTCAGGTTAAACGTTGGAGGACAATACATACCTCCAAATCAAGATTCTGGTCTTACCAGAATGTGGTACGATGATATGCCTTACATTTATGGTTCTGCCACTGGTGTCACCAACCAAGCTACCAAGGAAGAAAAAATCGACTACAAAACCCTACCAGAGTCCACTGCTCCTCTCAATGTCTACTCCACTTCCCGATCCATGGGAGCCGATAAGGATGTCAACCTGGGCTACAATCTCACGTGGATATTCCAAGTTGATCCGGCTTCTATGTATCTTGCCCGGTTGCATTTCTGCGAGTATCACAATTCCAGAGTGAATCAGATTGTTTTCAAAATCTACCTCAACAACCAGACAGCGGAGACTGCTGCTGATGTGATTGGGTGGTCAGGAGATAAAGGAGTGCCAACTTACAAGGATTATGTAATATATGTCAAAGATGAGCCTGGCGATGATCAACTCTGGCTTGCTTTGCACCCTGCACCTGAAACAAAGCCAGAATTTTATGACGCGTTACTCAATGGGGTGGAGGTGTTCAAGCTCAATGACACTGACCTGTCTGGTCCCAATCCTCAGCCTTCTGACATGATGGTTCAACATGAGCAAAAGGAAAAGACTTTCGAAACCAAACATGGGACTAGTAAGACTTTTGTTATTAGCAGTGCTGCTGGGGGTGCTGCAGGTTTTGCCTTGGTGGCTGCAATAATTGTTGTTTTTCATCAGCATAATAAAAAGAGAGTTCCGGGATCATACAGCACCTCCTCCAGCTGGCTGCCTCTTTATGGCAATTCGCACACATCAGGCACCAAATGTTCAGCATCAGGGAAGAGTGTGTGCCATTCCAATCTATCAGCCATGGCTCAAGGACTGTGCCGATATTTCTCCTTACAAGAGATGAAGCAAGCGACCAAGAATTTCGATGAGTCTAACGTGATAGGGGTGGGAGGGTTTGGAAAGGTTTATAAGGGTGTTATTGATAACGGGTTCAAAGTGGCAATTAAAAGATCGAACCCGCAATCAGAGCAAGGAGTGAACGAGTTCCAGACCGAGATTGAGATGCTGTCCAAGTTGAGACACAAGCATTTGGTGTCCTTGATTGGTTTTTGCGAGGAGGAGGATGAGATGTGTCTGGTTTATGACTACATGGCTCGTGGCACCATGAGAGAACATCTTTACAAGGGAAGCAAGCCATTGGACATGCTAACATGGAAGCAAAGGTTGGAGATCTGCATAGGAGCCGCAAGAGGCCTTCATTACCTTCACACGGGAGCAAAATACACCATCATTCATAGAGATGTCAAAACAACCAACATTCTCCTTGATGAAAACTGGGTTGCCAAGGTTTCAGATTTTGGACTGTCCAAAACAGGTCCAAACATGAATCAAGGTCATGTTAGTACTGTGGTGAAGGGTAGCTTTGGATACTTGGATCCCGAATATTTCAGGAGGCAACAGTTGACAGAGAAATCTGATGTGTACTCGTTCGGAGTTGTTCTGTTTGAGGCTCTTTGTGCAAGGCCTGCTCTGAACCCAAGCCTTCCGAAGGAACAGGTAAGCCTTGCGGAATGGGCATTGTACAACAAAAGAAGAGGAACACTTGAGGACATCATTGACCCCAGCATCAAAGGGAAGATGAACCCTGAAAGCTTGGTCAAGTTTGCTGATGCAGCTGAGAAGTGTTTATCTGATCTTGGATTCGAACGACCCTCCATGAATGACCTCTTGTGGAATCTCGAATTCGCTCTCAACTTGGAAAAAAACCCCGATGGTTCAACTGCGCCACGTCAGGAGGAAAGTGAGTTCTCAGAAGTAAGCTTGGAAAACAATGACATGGCAGCTCATTACAAAAGCCTTAGCATTGAAAGTGATAAAGGGCTTAGCGAAGACTCCGGTAAAGATATCTTCTCGCAAATTGCCAATCCAACAGGACGATGAACATAAACCACAAATGGAAGCCAGGGTCAAGATTACAGAACCAGCTTTTAGAGTACACAGTTTCATTACTTCTTCCATTCGTTGGATTTTGTACTTCTTTCGTCTCTTCTGCAGTTGTCACCTTAAATAGCTCACTAAGTCTGATTGTCTATAGCCCAATAGCAAACCGTTGTTGTATAAGAAGACAGAAAAGCAAGCTCACCCTGCTTGTTAGGTATAATATATAGCTGAATATATATAATATTGTTTATAGTTCATCTGAGTAAGTATTGTGCCTGTGTAATCAGCAGTGTCAGGATTTAGATTATGTACTATGTGAAGTATGGTTCTGCATAGAAAGAAATTGGGATTCCTTCTTTATCTATACCAATCTATGCTGTGAATTGTGGTAGGATCATAGGTAACGTTACGTTTTCATTTGTTCTATTTTGCTTTGTCTAAATTCAACATGGTTAATGCAGCATTGTTTCTCTGAATTGTACAATTTAATATTTAATGTGCTATATATAAATATAGAGATAAGGATAGACTCTGATTTTGCTATGAATGCTTGATTTTTATATTTTTCCACAAAGATCATAATAAAGAAATCCTATTTCTCATGCTCTGAGTGCACACTCTCTTTTTTTTATGTTTACATGTTTTTACTTTTGACAATATGCAAATTACCCATAAACATGATTCACAAAAACTAGTGTTAGAAAGCAACACTTCATATCTTTTAAATATACCTTTAAATAAAATTATACAGGGAAAGAGTCAAACTTTATCTTTAATCATTCAGTTTTTTTTTTTTACCTGTCAATCTATCAGAGAAAGTAACAAACAAAAAGGTAATTATACTTTGACATAACATTTTATTTTTATATATTTCTCATAAACTTTTATTATTTTCAATAACATTTTATATTTTGGAGAATAAATTGGTCATTTTAAAAAACAAATATTTAAGAAAGTCTTATAAATAGACAATGTTTTTTTAGAACTGAATGATATTCCTTAAGTGAATAAAGTAATCTCTTAATATAACATGTTAAATCTAAAAATAAATATTGAATAGAGTCATAAACTCTTTTCAATAGTTAAGAGAAACCCAAAACAATAAATGCACGGTCTAAAGAACTATTATAGGTGTAAAACCACTTTGAATGAGAATAGTTTTTTCATGTAAAACTTAGTGTAAATATTTAATAGATATCCCAAGTGTAACCAAAAATAAAGAAAACTTGTTTTTCATTATATGTATAGTAGATTGAAGATTGATTAGAATAAGTGAATTAGTTATTACTGTAATTATTTTAATTTGAAACGACCGCAAGTAGCACTGTTGTCAGGAAATGCAATTTGAATTTAGTTTTCAGTATTTTTATTTATTTATATTTTTCAATTTTTTATATTCATATGCATATTTAATTTTATTTTTCTTTTACTAGTTATATTTAATTAGTTTTTCAAATTATTACATTGATCACATTATAAAAAAGAAATTTAATACTAAAAAAAAAATCTCAAATTTATCATATTCAATCTTATTTGATTTTATTATGATTTGTTATATTTTATTTTTATCCTTTAAGTATTGTTTCTATCTTTAATGTAAAAAAAATAAATAAAATAAAAAACATACATCTAAAATTTATCATATTCAATCTTATTTTATGTTTTATATCTTATTTGATTTTATTTTAATTTTTTACATTTTTTTTTATTTTTAATTATTTTTTCTATATGTAGTTAAGAGTTTCTTTAAAGATCATTCTTTTCACATTTTTGACTTAATATTCTTAAGATCCCAAATAGTCTCATGGCTATGCAAAAAACATAAAATTCCTTCAAATGTTTATGTGGGTATTCACTTCATGAAACTTAGACAATAGATGGATTAAACTAAATTTCAAGTCACATTGCATATCTCAATCAGGATTAAATTAAGATGTTTCAAGCAAATTATAAATTTTTTAGTATTGATCACCTAATGCAGTGTTAGACCATCTAACACCAAATAAATAATGGTGTATATATAGAAAAAATTAACTCTAAGTTGTCTGCCAACTGATCCAACAGTAAATTCAATTTCAATCAATCAATATCAATGTTCAAAACTTATTTGCAGTAAATAAAGTTAGTAATAACAGTAAATTAAAGAGGGGATTTGAGGATTGTTGTGCAGTAAATTAAAATAAATGATATAAAAATAATGAAAAAAATATTATCTTTCAAACAAATTCTTCCTTTGTCATCTTAAGATTATTATCTTTTAATTCTCTTCACAGAATTAAACTCAACATGCAGTCAATCAAATTCAATAAAATCTTATTAACAAAATAAATATATTCAATATTTCAATATCCACCTCATCTCAAAGAGTCTACTCAATCAGATGTATATCTTTTTATCTTTTGACTAATCATACAAAGAATTGATTAAGACTAACAAATAACTATAATTAAGAAAAAATAATTGAATTTTCACCAATCACTAAAAAACAAGTACTTTTCGAAAAACATAGATTTAAAAAAGATTAACAATATAACACAACTGTTATAAATAATGTAAAGAACAAAACTTTATTAAATAAAAACCTTAGAATTAATTGTGAAATCACTAGAGAATTAACCAAAAAGAGTTTAACCTTCCATGAGGATGATGATAACACAAGAATTACAAAATAAATAAAACTAGAGTTTATGTAATAAAATAAAACTAGAGTTTATATCATGCAGTTGTCTGAGAGTCCACTGTTATCTTGATTAAATTTGAAACTCATAAAATATCTAAAAATAAATAGAAACAACAAAAATAAAAAAATATACTTAAAATTTAATTTTAACCAATAATCTTACTTAAGATTCAATTAATCTAGATTGGACCGATCTTATTTAAAATAATAAATTTATTCTCAATTATCGTCAAAAAAAAATCAACATTAAAACTCTTAGTGTACATTTATGCACAGTTGAATCATGCATGCATAATTGTTTCTATTTTTTTTGTATGAATATAGATAGACTAGATGAAATGACTTGTTTTGTCTGAATTGTATCTAGAAGCAGTGAATTGATTTACTCACTTTTTGATTTGTTTAAATCATAATCAATAGTGCAATAGAATTTTAAGGTTTCAATGTTTAATTGACATATATTTTTAATTTAATTTAACATCAGGTGAAAGAGTTGCAAACAGCAACTAATGACACTAACCATACAGGCCTTGTGAAAGCTAAGGTGATGCGGCCAAATCCAAAAGTTAAAATACTTTTAAAATCAAATAAACTTTTTTTTAAATTTACAATTTAAAAAAATATATTTAAATAGCTATTAAACTTTTAAAAAAGAAATATAAAAAATATATACTGATATCAATAAAACTAGAAAATATAACAAGAAATTCAAGTAATTTTTACACAAAACCTGTAGATGTTGTCTGCACTCCCTCTGACCCATTGTAATCCTAAATAGGGATTTTAGGGATCCAGTCTAAGGTAATAGTTGAAAAGCTAAGATGCAAAGGTAGGAGAAAACAAAAAATGTTACTAGAATCCGCTTAAAAAATCACATGTTATTTGGCAATGAAAATCATAAAAAAACACACCCACCCCAAAATACTAAAAGCAGTAGCAAGAAGAGGTGGAGAAAAGTGAAGCGCCGAAGATCCATGTGCCTCCGCTAACTTAAAATAATGACCGTAGATAGTAATAAATCCGAAGGTCTAGATTTAAACAGAGGGAAACAAAGCGGATCCGTGTGAACCTCCTTTCCACCAATCAGAGCTTACGATTTTCCTCTCTCAGCACGCTATATAAATGTCTTTCACCCCGATCTTCTCTCATCCAAAATCCTCTTCTCTCTGCCCATCTGGTTATTATCCCCTTTCATCCAACCGTTATTTTCAATCAGTTCAGCCATGTCTACGGCAGCGCAACCCAAAGCTAAGAAAACAGCGGCCGCCAAGAAGCCCCTCTCCCATCCTACTTTCGCCGTGGTACTTTCCGATGACTTTTTTCAATTCGATTCATTTTACTCTTGTTCTATTTTGGTTTGTTTACTTATATGTTTGGTTGCATTTGTGCGTCGAAGATGATAGAGGAGGCGATTACGAGTCTGAAGGAGAGAACTGGTTCGAGCCAATACGCGATAACGAAGTTCATCGAAGGGAAGCACAAGGAGTTGCCTCCTACCTACAAGAAACTTGTCCTCCTTCATCTCAAGAAGTCTGTGGCTGCTGGCAAGCTTGTCAAGGTCAAAAACTCCTTCAAACTTGCATCCAATAAACCTGCTGCCCCGGTTAAGGCCGCTGCTGCTGTTCCTAAAAAGCCCAAGACTGTTACCAAGCCCACAGCCAAGGCTGCTGCAAAGCCCAAGGATGCTCCTAAGAAGAAGGCTGCAGCTAAGCCCAAGGCTAAGACTGCTGCGGCAACTGCCAAGCCCAAGCCCAAGGCAAAGCCTGCTAAGGCAGCGGCGAAGAAGGTTGCTGCCAAGCCTGCCAAGAAGACTCCTGTGAAGAAGCCTAAGAGCGTGGTGAAGAAACCCAAGAGCGTGAAATCTCCTGCCAAGAAGGCGAAGAAGTGAGGGAGTGGAGTGGGGTGGGTTTTGATTTGATGTTATAGTGTTATCTATTTCAGATGGAGTCTAGTATAGGTGGATATATTGTTAGGATGAGAGTATTTGATGTAAATTCCCTTGTTAGAAAGAGTTCTTGTTTGCATTGAATACAGTTCTTGATTATTCACTTCTTCATCTCTATTCTTGTAAATTGGATTGAACTTTTCATTTTCTTCCTCGTTGCAGTTGCTCCTTATAGAGAGTTTCTATAGGGGATTTCTGTTGTCGTAAGAAGATGCTTGTCAATTGAAAGAATTGCTTCGATTCATGTTATGTTGCGAACATGAATTGAAAGAGTGGTTTGAAAACTCTTCTGGATCTTTATCAATTTGCTGCAGTGGTTCTTATTTTTTATTATTAAAATGTGATCAGCTTTGATTTAGGGTTTTGTTATGGTGGGGAACAAAATTATAAAACAGGAATTAATCTGTTGAAAGATGCATGAGCTTCAGTGGTTTCCGTAAAGTCTAGAATGACTGAGATTGGTAACCGCCTGGCAATTGTACACGATTTACAATTTAAAAACAACTGGGCTAGTGAATTTGTAGTCCGGCCTGTTTACTAAGTAATTTTGAAAATCAAAACTTTTTATAATTTTAATAAAGAATATAAGTTATGGTCTTTTTAATCCTTAATATATTACTGTCTGAAAACATGTTTGAAGTTTAGTAAATAAAAATTTCTCTTATTTGTTTTTATTTTCTCATTTAAAATAGTGGCTTGAAGAAATTCAGTTTAAGTATTCTCTTATTCATAATTTTATAAACTTTAGTTTCTGCATCTTAATATTATTTTGGATGATTTTATTGAATTTCTCTGTTAATAATTAGTAGATTCTATAAGTTATAAGTTCAATTTCCTTTTAATAAAAGATCAAACTACTACAAATTTTCATAATAGATTTTTTTATCTATAATCTATATTAACTATTTTTTTATCATCTAATGTAGATTTCTAATTTGAATATTAATGTGTTCAAAAAGTTTTATAGTAAGAGTCATAATTCTATAAATTTAGCACTGTCCTATATATATATATAT
>Ga0099825_1004130_pt1 | contig 19113 bp, 8 predicted proteins | sample SiratroredBW_FD_76838 | JGI IMG/M metagenome (GOLD analysis project Ga0099825, IMG submission 76838) | Root nodule microbial communities of legume samples collected from California, USA - Siratro red BW | ecosystem: Host-associated > Plants > Roots > Nodule | place: USA: California | collected... | reverse complement strand
TTTTTTTTTTTTTTGTATATTTAAAAAAAATTACTTTTTTTTTTTTTTTTTTTTGTACTCGCCTTTTCACTTTTAGGACGTTAACAAGTCTTGAATTAACTGATTTACTGAGTTGCAGGTGGAACTTTATTTTGCTGAAGATGATGTGTGCACGTCAATGGAATTTTACAGTCCCAGGAATGAGTTGGAGGCCCTCAATTCAATTGTTTTGCTCATTGACACATCACTTTCTAGTTGTTCACATCTCCATACAAATATCCTGCAAGAGTTACGCCAAACAATTCTTGATTTAATTTCTGATTTTGGGGACAAAAACAGTGTCAAGGGAGTAGTTGAAAAAGACCACAGTTGTGACCAAGAAGAACGCCTGATAGAATGGGGTGAAAGCAATGGTGTAAAGACACAGTTAAAAATAGCTTGTATGTTTCACTATGACTTTCTTTCCTTTTGTACAAGTATTAGCTTTCCTTTTACATATATAACACAAATTTCTTTTCCCTTAATTCTACACAGATATTGAAGGAGCTGGTCGAGGTGCAATAGCAAGGAAAGATCTAAAAGTTGGAGACATTGCTTTGGAAATTCCTGTGTCCATTATCATTTCTGAGGAGCTTATACATGAAACTGAAATGGTATGTTTCCTTGTTGAAAAAAAGTGAAGATAGTTTATTTAAAGCTTCTTTAAGAAACCTGTGGTAGATTAATTTCCTTTTGTTGCAAACAAATATTGAATGATAATGATTATCCTTTACCTCCTTTGCATTCAACACGGTGCCATATCATTTAAGAGTTGAATATAAATACCCATTTTATATCTGCATTTCATTCATCCCTGCATTGTAAAATAAGGTCATGTAGGATGCTAGTTTACGCGATCATCCTTTAATGGGAGCACTCTCTCTCTGTTGGAAAGACTGACAATATAGTTGAACTCCGATCTGTCTTATTTGATAAAAATATGCGCACAACCATTGTAGTTGTGATTCTTTTTTTAAAAATAAATAGGAAGTAGGAAATGTCATATGTTTTCACCATGTTCTTAATAACTGATAATTTCCTTTCTCTAATTCAGTATGGTGTCTTAAAAGAAATTGACGGCATATCATCTGAGACAAGGCTGCTATTATGGAGTATGAAAGAAAAGTACAATAATGATTCAAAATTCAAAATTTATTTTGACACACTCCCAGAAAAATTTAATACAGGTATTCTTACTTTACTATGGTATGCTTTATACACATACATGGATATAAATTTTGTACAGGTCCCCTAAATTGCAAGTCATTGTGATGCACAACCTTTTACGCTTAAAAACACCTGACAGGTGCTTTTCTAGGACTTTGAACATTACCTGCAAACAGTACCTTTAATAATTCAATAGATAGCTAATTATATAAGTTTTATTGAATTTCTGTTTTTTTTTTTTTTTTTTTTTTCACGAATCTTATTCCCTTTTTTTTTTTTGTTTTTAATTTTTTTTTTTTTTTTTTTTTTTTTTTTTATTTTTTTTCATCTTATTTTTTTTTTTTATTCCTCTTTTATTTTTATTTTTAATTTTTCTTTTTTTTTTTTTTTTTTTTTTCACGAAGCATAGACCCTTTTAGCTCTAGGGCTGTAACTTTTGTATCTTTTTTTTATTGATCTCTACTTTGAGTAGCACTTGCCTGTTTATTCTCTCCAAAGACAAGTGGGAGTCCAGGTGCACAAGTGCTCTGGCTATTTCTTGGTATAAAGTAGGAAACACTTCTTATTTTTCATATCCTTTTTGACTTGTTTATGTCCAAATGGCTAATGTGGTAGTTTTATTCGATAGAGGAAAAAGTTCACAAAAATGATAATAAATTACATTACATACATGAAAGGACAATTCTGTTATGAACTCAATGTTTTTGGATATAAACTACGAGCGCAAATACGATACACACGTATCGGGTATCGAATATCCGATATGATGATGCTGTTATTCTAAAATAACAGTATATAATCCGTGCAAGATACATATTTAAAATTGTATAAAAATTCATTAAGCACAATGAACATATAACTGCAATTGGGAAAATCCATATTACAATCACATTGCCAAAATAAAAAATTATAAATCATTGTCATGGTAAATTCCTCTCTATTATTTATTTATAGGAATAACTATCAATTTTATTACTCTTTAAAAGAATTAATTCATGAAGAGAACAATTTCCCTCTTTGGTATATGAAGGGACATTGTTTCTATGTTTCTCTATTACACATACTTATATGTTTCTTGTAGTTTTATTGAAAATAATCCTTTAAAAGTTTGGACACTTCATTGTGAAACAAAAATAAGTATGGGTGTTTCACAGGTTTAGATACTTCTTTAGTACGTATCGATGAAGTACTACTATCAGGTACATATTAAACTCAGATAATTGTAGCAAATTGAAGTATTTGTGCTTCATATAAGTATTTGACTTCTTTGTACCTTTCTAATGGAAACGCTAGAGTAGTAGCCAAAAACAAAATTTAACAGTTGTATGCCTATGCATTGCTTCCATGGGGTATTTGGTTTTGTCAAGTTTTAATCTTCACGCTTTGGTATGAGTTCTATAAGGAAAGAGAAAAATGAGAAACACATGATAGTAGTTTACATATGTTTACGGTACCCAATAGAGTGGAGTTATATAAACTGATAACAATTACATGTATGCAATTATCCTAATTACTGTAAATATTACTATTAATCTGGACATTATTTGCATATCTTCCTACACCTTTTCAAGCTAGAGATATATGTCATGCACCAAGCTTATTGCATATGCACTCATCTAAGGACCACTCAAATACTAGCTTGTCATTAGAATTAATGAAGGGAATGGTGTTGCCTCTAAAGTCTAGATAAGATATTTTCTATTGAAATCACAATGAATCTCAATGTTTTTGGATCTCTCATGAACATTGGATTGAAGGTTATATGTAGGACGCATGATTCCCACAAATGAGTGTCATTTGCATAATAAGCACCTCAAATCTGAGTTCTTGAAGTTATGTTTGAGTTGAATAAGTTCATAAGTAGCTAATGCCCTAGATTGATATTTTGCTTTGGCAGTTGGCCTTATAATGACATTTATAATCATAATTTGTATCAAATTGTAAGATTCAAAGACAAACTAAAAATAACTTCATATACATATCATATAGATGATATATAGTGTTCAGTTCGATATAATCATTTTAAATTTGAACTAGATAAAACAACTTATCCACAAGTCTCAAAAATGAAATTATTAGTTATATGAGTTTGTGACAGTAATGGAAATGAAGCAACGAAATAGCCAAATAAAGTGCGTGTATTAAATGAGTGGGTGACAAATAAAGTAGTGGAATGATCAAATAGAAAAGTGAGAAATGCTCCTTCAATTCCTTTTCATCTAGCAATTTAAGCTTATATGAATTTTCAATTTATTTCATGAGGATTGGCAAGAGCAAAAGAACAATTAACAAATCGTTTAATTGTGTTTTGTATTGATAATATGACATTCCACCAATTAATTCATATATTGTACCGTACAAACTCATTAGAGATTTATCTTGTGAAACAAATCAATAGTTAGCTAAATCGTAGAATTCAAAATGTGAATAAGATTATGATAATTATGCTTTGGCATTTAAATTTGCAGGTTTGAGTTTCAGCATTGAAGCAATTACAGCGCTAGATGGAACCTTGGTGTTGGAAGAGATAATGCAAGCACGACAGGTAATCAATTCCTAGTTTATGACATCTTCATTGATCAGCTTGTGTTTAGATTGAAGGTTATGCTCTCTTCTCTTTTTAGGTGTACTGAAACACTGAACTATTTTTATTAAGGGTTTAAGGTGTTGATCGTGTTAACGTTATGCGTGTACCTGCCCCTTTTAAGGATGATATTAAATACAAAATATTAGCCAGAATCTGAAGTTACTTAGTAAATAAAGCTTGTTAAATTGAGGGATCTCTTGGAGTATGTTTGGGAGTTGAATTTTGGAGGGAAAGGGAAGGGTGGACAAAGTTTTCATTTCTAATAAATATTCTTTAGTTAATATTTTTTTTTTTTATAATGGAAGAAATAAAATGATTAACGTAAACTTAAGTTCCTGCTCCTTTGTTCACGGCATATTGTTGAAAGTTTCTGGCATGTTAAGAATGACAATTTCTTTCTTCTTTTTTGTGGCAGCACCTGCATGCTCAATATGATGAATTGTTCCCTGCTCTATGCAATACTTTTCCTGATATATTTCCACCTGAGCTGTACACATGGAAGAAGTTTTTATGGGCTCTTGAACTTTGGTACTCTAATAGCATGAAGATAATGTATCCCGATGGAAAGCTAAAAACATGCTTGGTCCCTATTGCTGGCTTTCTTAATCATTCAGTACGTATATTTTCTCCTTCTAATGGTTTATCTCTGTGCTGCCTTCGCTTTTGAATATTTAGATAAAAGTTTCTGATCTTCAAATATCATGCTTTGATCACTGAATTTAATGAAAAGGGTTGTAAATTACGTTATTAAGAACGGCATAACTGGGTTGACATTTCTTTTAGATTGATTTTACCTTCAAGTTGATACCAATTATTGTTGAGCTCTAATAAATATTTTGTTACTTTCTATACCTGATTAGCAGTTGTGTGATATCTGATGTTTGACAATTATTTACTTTTGGTTCATAACATTTGTTGATTATACACAATTATTTAAGAAAAACCCAGATTTTGCATTGCAGCGTTTTTCACCTACAAATGTTATTTCTCTTACTTCTGTTTTGGACCCCGACGACAGCTGTGCCCACATGTTATGCACTATGGCCAAGTGGATCCTGCAAAAAATTCACTGAAATTTTGTCTGTCAAGACCATGCAGATCTGGAGAAGAATGTTGCTTAAGCTACGGCAACTTCTCCAGCTCTCATCTAATTACCTTTTATGGTTTTTTACCACAAGGAGACAACCCGTATGATGTTATTCCGTTAGGTTCGCTCCGTTCCCTACTATTCCGTCTTGTCCATAGATATCGAGTAACGTCCCTGCTTGAATTTGTTGCGCCTTACCTAATCCTCTCTGTCTGATTGATATTCTCACTAATTGTCATTTGCAGACATTGGCGGTACCGACGTTGATTCCACTGAGGATATGCGCAGCTCCAACTGGACGAGTCACATGGTGCGTGGTACCTGGCTCTCCAGGGATCACAAGATATTCTATTACGGTCTTCCCTCTCCATTATTGGACCATCTTCGGAGATCTCGAAGTCCCATGCTGCGAACCAAGACCTATGTACTGTTCTTTCTCCTTCCCATCCTATTTTGTTCTCAAACTTATTTTATGTTCTTATGCAATGCATAGTTTCACCTCACTTAGAGGAAGTGAACATTACATTCCCCTCTACTCCTTACTCCAACGCATATCAGTCAGCATTCTTGCATGATTAGTTTTAACTTTTCCTATTAAACACTTTTTAATGCTTCTACTTGTTAAATGTAGAAAACACCAAACACATTTTATATTTTCATTTCCTGGGTTAGGAATCTAGTTTAAACTTTATAGTAATACTTCAGATACAATACGACAGGTATTTTTAATGAAGTTTTTGGACTTGCTAGAATCGAAATACGACCTCCTCCTTTAATCCTTGAGAAAGCGTAAAATTGTGAGAGCTCCAAGTTTGACCTTCAAAACGAACAATAGTTCAAATGTAGGTGACCCTAAAAGTGTCTACCAGATTTGTGGTGGTCAGAACATTTTCAAAACACTAACTTTATTTTTTTTTCCATTTAATATTTTATTTATAAAGTGTAAAAGGATTCGTAAAAAGATAACGATAATGGTTAAAGAATGAAAAGTAGAAAGTTCTAGTTAAAAAACATGCTTACCATACATTATTCTTCCAACAAGATAGTTTACATATTCCGTTGTTCGTCAAATTTTACCGGTTCACCCCTTTTTATATAAATCCTTCTTTTACAGTTGCAAGAAAGCTTGGACAATGAGCTGAAAGCCTGGATAATAGTTAAATAATGAAAAGTAGAAAGTTCTTGTTAAAGAAACATGCACCCCATATATATTCTTCCTACAATATAGCATAGGTATTGCGATGTTTGTCAAATTTTACTGATTCACCTTTTTAATTTATATAGAATCTCTTTGTTTTGCAGTTGCAAGAAAACTTGGAAAATGAGCTGGAAGTTCTTGAAAATCTCAAATATATCTTCGATGATATGATCGATAATATGGGCGAGATCGATCTTGATGACAGGTGAAGGCATTAACCAGTTATTTCCGGAAATAAATCATGAGGTGTCTTTTCGTGACATGGTATTTTTTTGTCGTCAGAGAAAACTGCGGTTGGGATGAAAAATTGGCAATGGATTTTAAAAGTACACAAAGACGAATTGCGAGTTCTGTTTCAACCTCGTGCCTCGCTGGTATGGATATGGTAAAGAACGAACTAAGCAAGTGCATGGCTGAGGACATCCTAGGCTAATTGAGCATGTTGGATCATTGTGCCTCTCAGAAGACGATCGTTTCAACCTTGTAGCGTAACAATCATTTTTGTATTTTAAAACTCCCCCAAGCTTTGCTGTAATGGGTTATGTGGCTGAACTTGGACGCTCCATTCTGACACAGACAGCACAGAATCTCTTTAGGTGAAATGGATGGTTCCACTTCCTGATTTTTTTTTTTCAGGGAGAAGAGGGAAGTTGTTTGCCTAACTGCTGACGCCACGTGTTCCTTTTAGTGCTAACTAATGCAAAACCTACCATCCAAAATGCTTAAGAGGAAGATTCGCCTAATAATGGTATGCGCATTTGCATTATCTTTAAAATATGCGGTCCAGAAAGTCCTATATCAATCAATTAGATCCGCATGCATACTTAGTATAAATTAATTTTAAATGACTTTTTATTAATATTCTGACACGTTTGTATTTATTATTATATATTATTTATTAAATAATAAGATGATGAGAAAATATACAAGATAATAGCATATATTATGTGTAGTAATTAAATTAAAATTTTAAGCCTGAACTGATCTTACGATTATAGTAGAGTAAATTTGTAGGTTTTATCATAGTAATTGACTGACATTAACTTTAAACCACAATTTTTATGAGCAGAAGACCTATGAAGAATATCAGTGTTGAAAAATAAAATAAAACTCAATTTATGTTGAAAATTAGCGTTACAATGTCCAACTAAAATACAATATTCATTTCAAAATGAAATATAAAAAAAGAAATTATTATCACGCGCATCTCACTCGTAACTTCAAACAAAGTGTTTGACTTTTTATCTGAATCATGTGATTCACGCATTGCTTACAAACGTGTTATTAGCTTCTGCATCGGATGTCACCGACAATGATTGAAGAAAATGTTAATTTAAAGAATAACCAAAATGCATATTTATATTATTTATCTTTGAATTTTTTTCCAGCGAGGTCCAACAACTAAAGTTTAAACTCTTGCTATATGACTAGAAAATGAGTTCTCTATCTCTCACAGACACACCCTCTTAAATTTGTGTGTCCCATTAGTTTAAAGGGAACATCTGACAACCAAATATTTGGTGGAAACCAATAAAGTCCAACAGTTAGTAAATAACTAGGTTCTTTAAACATGTTGATAAGAGTTTGATTTCCTGATCATGGAGGTAGACAAGATTTTGCTGAGAGAGACAAAACTCACCTCAATTAGTGTCCTGACTTTTGATTATGGAAATACTTTACCCTCATAAGCACTTATTAATGGAACTATGAGAAGTTCATTAAATTGGAGATAATGTATTTTATTTTGAAATACATTTTTCCTTAGTAATTATCTTTTATTTTAAAATAATAGGTAGATTTGGAAAACAAATTTTCCCTTTTCATACACAAAAGTTTAAAACTTCTAATATTAATCTAGAAATACATGTAGGCTCATTTTAGTCCTCACTTTACAATCTCTTCTTTACAAGTCAAATTTACATGATGAAATCAAGGGTCTGACGTCTAAATTTGTTAATTTTTTATTATGTATACAGGTAAATAGAGAGGTGTAATAACTTATGAGTCATACTTTGAAATTATAGAAAAATGTGATTGAACATAAATCAAGAAAATAGACAAAAACTATAAGTAATCAATTTTAATTTATGTTAAGGTTTAAAATAAAAGTCATTGGTCTTTTATGGTGGTGGATAGATAGGTATTAAAGCGAAGAAAATTGTATGTGACTTTTATTGACTTGTAATAATTTTAATTAAGAAAATTTATTATTTTACATTTTTACATACTAAACATTTTGTCAAACTAAAATAACATTTTGTATTCCTATTTCACCCTTAATTATATTTTAAAATTAAAAAAAATTATAATAAATACATGTGCAATATGTTTATTTAACTCTTAATCATATTTTAAAATTTAAGAAATAATAATAAACTATCAAAATAATAAAAGTGACTAAGTAGATATCATTCTTTTAAAATATATAGAGACGAAGTGTCTCTTTTTCATTACTATTATATAATTTTTTTACCAACTATATTGTTTATAATATTTTTTTTTTCTATTTCAAGATTATGCTTTAATAAATTAATATTGATAAGATGGTAGATTTGTTATATTTTTAAATATTTTATTGTGTATTTTTAATTATATTGTGCTTTATTTAAATAACTCATGTTTATTTAAAAATATATTATTTTTTAATTTGTTTTAAATTTGAATAGAAATATTGTAAGATAGAAAATAAGACTACTAATAAATACAAATATTAAAGATATACAATAATTAAAAATAAAATAAATATAATGCAATATTTTATTTATAATAAAATATCATAAGAGTTTAAAATTAATAATAATTAAAAATACTTTCAAAATAATATTTTATCAATATAAAATTGTAAAAGGAATTCAGTCATTTACATTTATAAATTACTTCATCTATGAGTTATTTTTTATTTTTTTTAAATTTCAACTAGCATTCTAATTTGTTGTGGTTAACATGGACTCGATAACCAAATGGATTTTGGTCTTTAAATATGGAAACAAGCTCTTGGCATTGCAAGAGTGGGGTTGGTACATGAACCCTTTTCCACACTTTCTGACAATTAGAAACTTTTTTGTATGTTACTTTATAATCTTTATTTACGGATATAATTGCACTCCTTTCTGGAAAATATTTAAGTCTAATTTATTTTCCTTTTAATATGTTTCCTCTTGTAATATTTTATTTCTATCTCGAAACTCATAACCATTTCCTCAAATAATTTATTATCATTGTATTTTAATTTCTTATTTATATTTTAATAACGTTACCTCCTTATATCAATTTGATTATAATTGATTTGAGAATTAAACTTTGTAAGAAAAAGTTATTTTAAAAATTCTATACAAGAAATTGTGAGTTCTAACTAGGAGATACCTCAATAAATATTATTTTTTCATCATCATTATTATTCTTATGTTTTATTCTGCTTTTCTTGTTTGGTATTTACTCTTATAGACTGCTGGGAGGTCGCATATAATGCTTCATGTCTCAAAATCATTGTTGTGTGAACGTTAACGAAACAAATTAAAAGTTTGTAGAAATTTACTTTTAAGATCAAGGCCTTTGTCATCGTGTGACATTATTCATTTAATTTTCTAAATATGAAAGTAAAGTACTGTTTAATGATTTTTTGGTGATTGAAGCAATAAATAGTATAATTTTATTTTATTTTATTAATATCTTATAGGTAAAAGCAATGTATTTTAGCTAGATAATAATTTTCATCATATGTAAATCTCAACATTAAATGTAATTATTTACCCAAAATTTAAATTCAACATAAATTAGAATAGTATCATTATATTTGGTAGATAGTGTTTCTACTTTTTATTTTATTTTTGTTCTAATAGAAATTTTGATTAACTTTTTTTTAGGTTAATAATTTACTTGAGTAATTATTTTATTAGGATGAAGAACCACCCACTTTTTTTTTAATGAGAAAATTTTATAGAAAATCTGATTTAATATGGGAGAGTTTTTTTTCCTAAATATGTTTTTCTATCTATATATATACTTGATTTTACTTTGTTGGATCAAATTTAGTACCGATTGAATTAATCACGCGTTGATAGTTTAATTTAATTCAATGTTGTTCGTGATTTCGTCTCTTTTAAGTAAACTTATACTCTGCGATATTAACATATTTTTCATAATTGACCATAATTGTCTGAATCTGTAAATATAATTTAGAAACAAATAAATTAAATCATATAAACAGATTTTTTTGGTGAATAAAATTGAGTTCATACGAATAAAAACTATCGAATGTAGTTCCAATTTTTAAAATTCATTCATAGACAACTAGATTAAAATATTATTATCTTAACAAATTTTTTTGAAATTAACTCAAAATATATGTTTAATTTTTCAATCTTACTTTTTATATGATAATTGTTAGTTGAAATTTAATGATAAACACCACAAAATCATAGTTCATTATGAAAATAATTATTAAAATCATAGAAAAATTGTTCTTATTAGTAATACTTTAAAAAAATAATTTCAGAATAAAACGAACATAGAATTTATTGGTAGAGATAAATAAGATAAAATATTTTTTAATAAAAATTTTTAAATAAATAAAAAAATCAATTATTCGATTTGATTTTTGAGATAAATTATAAAAGTCTAATTTGTTGTTTTTGAAACTTAAATTGTATACCGTTTATTCTTAAAATAAATTAAAAGAAAAAGATATATTTAAATTATTCTTAATTTAAATTTCTATAAAATTAGAATTATATTAGATATACCAAAATAATATCATTCTTCCAAAAATCTAAATAAAGTTATTTTCAAAATGGGTTTTACGAAATAAAAAAGCTGTTTTATCCGCTGGCAATTTTGGTAGGTTTTATTAAATGGTTTTAAAATATTCCCAAACCTAAAAAAATCAAAACGATAAACAATTAAGCCGAAAGAAAACAAATTTTGCGTTGTGGCCAGAAGAGAAAAACTGCAAAGAAAAGAAGGTTGGGAAGTGAAGTGTGACAAGGATGCTTACTCTATTCAGTATGTCCCAATAGAAAACAAAAGATAAAAAAGGAAAACAGTTTCTTACTTTCTTTCACTCCTTTTGACATAATAATGGCATTATCAGACCAGCCAAATCACGAGCCTAAAAAATGATGAAAGGAAGAATATTTTCCAGATCACATAGACTTAGAAAAAATAACAATAAAATATAGCAGTAATTAAGAGATAGGACCCAACAAAACCATAGAAATAGTTCGGTAACAGCCCTAAACTCACTGCCTTATTGTCCTTTTCTTTCTCCAACCGCCGACGCCTCTTCTCCCTGCTTCCCTTCGTCCACCCAATCAGAACCCTCCACGTCACACTTCGATCCTTCCAAGTTTACCACTCTCACACGTGGCTGATAATCTTTGCTGGAAAGCATGGGGTATGGTGGAATTGCCACCACCTGATCATAACCATCCGAAAAAAGGGTAACCGGAAAAACAAAACGTGGATGTGGAGATTAAAAGAGAGAAGGGTCGCTTATACGTCTCGCTCGCTCTCTCTCTCTCTCTCTCCGAAGGTTTCTTTCTCTTTCGTCTTCCCTTGCTCTGTGTTCTGTCGCCTTAACACAAGAGGGAAGAAAGAGAAAGAACCCGGGGGCGTTTCGACCCACCCCCTAGCTTTTGTTCTTCGACTAGACATAGCTTCGTGTGTGGGTTTCTTCCTTCCAGCTCGGAGGGATTCGACTTTCTGTCTTTTTCCATTTTCTGCCTGATCCTTCATCTGGGTCGTTTGCTTTTCGGGTGTTGCTGAAGATGTTGGTAGCTAATAGCTTTGATCTATGGCGAAAGGACGCTTTTTTCTCTGCGGCGGAAGAGGTTCAGGAATCGGCTGACATGTACGTTCCCCGATTCGTCTCTTAGGTTGATTTAATCACGAGATTAGATGAATTTCATGTTAAAGTATGCATCTTGTGGGTTGAGGTCATGTTGGGTATGTGTGGATTTTTCTGGTTCTGGTGGGATGTTTTTCCAATCGCCGTGTTGCGTCTTTCGTGCTTCCTATTTCTTGTTTGTTCTTTGCCCACCTAGACTTTTCTTTTCTTTTAAATTTATAGATTTTTCTCTTCCTTTGGCTCTTGCAAATGGAGTTTTTGGTAGGTGAGGGGAAATAATAAAAACGAAGGGGAGGTGTAGCATGTAAGAGAATCTAAAATATATCCTCCCTTGTATCAACATTTGGAACTATTTCCAAGTTGACATTTATTTGATCTTATTGTGCTTGTAAATGATATGAATGCCAACTTACAGTGGATTCCCTATCTGGGTTCAAAATACATGAAGCTATTTGGATGATCTATGCACTGCCATGCCCCTTTTTGAGTCATTCCTAATTAGGATGGAGTTTGGTCATGTCTTCAATATCACTATAGTCTATAAATAAATAGGAGTATGTCGTTTATGTCTGACATAAATTTCATGCCTCTCTATATCCAGAATGGAATCTGCGTACAGGGCATGGTTGAGAGAAAAGAGAGAAAGGTCAACTCCTACTGAATTAAATGAACTATGCAGGGAGCTACAAACTGCTCTAGGTACTGCAAAATGGCAGGTAAGTCAATATACCATTTTTTTAAGTATTGAATTCCTCTCCCCTTTTACCCTCTTTTGACTATGTACATTTGCAACAAAAAATCTTTAGTTTTCTTATTGTATATTCTCGGATAAGTCAACTCTCTCCTTTGTTTCTTGTCATATCCCTTGAGACTGAATATTCCTTCTTGTGTTTTGAACATGCTAAAACAGTTAGAGGAGTTTGAGAAAGCTGTCAGGCTAAGCTACCGACATAATGGTGATGACAATATAAACACTAGGCATAGGCAGTTTATTTCTGCCATTGAAAGCCAAATTACCCAAGTTGAAGAAGCACTAAGGGAATCTTTTATTGAGCAAGGAAAGCAACCCCTTCGGTGGATAAATCTGGATGAAGAAGAGCGAGATGATCTGGCTGCGTTTCTATCCGGAACATGTCAGACCACAAAAAGTACTAATGATGAATCCATGGAGGCTACCTCCTCGAAGATAAGCTCACTTCAGCATAAACAAGTCAAAAAAGAAGATAAAAATGTAGATATAAACGCTCCCAGCAACCGGGATTTATCTGCTAGTGAAAAGTCTTCTAAGGATGTCATTTCTGCTAACAAGGATACAAATTATGTGATAGAAATAAAAGCAGATGCTGTTTCCTGGAGTAATGATGAGATAGTTTCTCAAACAGATAGAACAAGTACAAGAAAGACGTGGAACCCACCTAATTACGGTGCTCTAAAAGTTGTAATTGCTGACGAAGATGAGCCTAGAGATAAAATTCCACGGACTGTTGATGCCACCCCTAAAGAAAAAGGATTCAAACATCTATCTTGGAAACAAAAATTTGAAGAATATACTCGGGCCATGCGAGTAGTTCGTTTGTTCAATCAGGTTAGATGAATAAATGTATATGGAGATAGAAACATTTTCTTCTACTTTTCTTTGCTTACGGTCAGATTTTTGTACTATGCAGCGTTTTGGGCGCATTGGTATATGCCAGACCCAGAGACAGCTTCAAAGGCCCTTGCACTCACGATATGGGTGTTCTGTTCAAGTTACACTTGTTCTAATGCTGACCATTTTTCTCTTTGGTAAGCTTCTTTTCAATTCCTGTTCATAAAGGATTCTTACGTCTGGGAATTATGTCTATTTTGTCTCTAATTTTGGCTTATTTTAGCTATATTTCATGTTCCTGTTAACAAAGTTAATTTAATGCATGGACATTTTCTCTAACTGGGTTGTGACTTGTAACTGGGTTTTCATTATCTTGCTGACTCTTTGAAATTTTTCTACAATGAATATACCCGTACATTTTGTTTTTTCGGTTCATCAAGATACAGTATTCATCAAGTGGTAGTTGATGATAGTTGAGATTTCACTTTGGCTTTGCTTTTATTTTACTGATTTGATTTGATGTAGGATAGGGAAAGTAAATTCCTAGTATGTAAACTGTAACTTGTTCATGACTTTAATATCTGGATGATTTTTCTTTCAACAAGCTGGACTTTTTTATACTTGTCTTAGCTGTTTCAGCTTTTCTGCTAAGCTTTAAGCTTTCTCAGTCAATGTATTGATCATTGCTAATTAAATGATATTTTCTTGCCTTTCTCTGCAGTTCCCTTTGTACTCTATTCATCCTGAGTTAAACGGCTGCTTCGCTCAACCAGTTTAAGAGGTATTTCCACAACCTTAATATTCTGTCATGACTAAAATAATTAAACCTGAAATTGTTGCAAGTATGTTTGAGGTGAACGTTAGCAATAAGATGTTTACTTTCTACTCAAAACATGGTCGGAGCTATGAAAGATTTCATTTATATGCTGTAATGGTTAAAATAATAAAACCTTTGCAAGTATGTTTTTTGGGGTTGAAGTTAACATGAAGACGTTTCCTTTCTCCTTAAAACATGGTTGGAACCAAGAAAGCTTGCATTTCCTTTTTCCTCAGATAGTTTGTGGTGATCTGTATGGTTTTCTTGCAAGATAGTTTATTTGTTCAAAAGTAGATTTAAGCACACGCAACTCATGCAGATTCAAACAGCTTCATCATTTTTTCAATTCAAGTGAAAAATTGGCTTCAAACAGCTTTGATCTGCTCGTGGTTTGTATATGAAAAATACTTAGATTTGAATACTTGTGTCATCTTAATAGAGATTTGTAGTGAATGTTTTTTTTTTTTTCAAGAACTTGGCTTTTATTTGGAGGCATTATATATATATCTGTATGTTAATTTTAATTGGCGGGTGGCAGTGTTATATCAATCAATGTTTGGGTTTTGTAGGGCTTTACCTGTCGTGGTGGGTGGAGAAGGTGAGCGGTCACTGGAGATCTCAGCCACCGCCTTGATTGATATATTTTGGTGGGACAGTGAAGACAATCCGTGTGACCTTCTCTTTTGTCGTTGATGAGATTAAGATGAATTTACCTTTGTGTGGATACTGATAGGATAGCAACCAACCTCTGCGTCCTACAGGGACAGCTGTCTATTTTAGTTTCTCAGGCCTGTTAAAATGTATATACATTTATCCAATATTTAATGCAACTTAACCTATATTGGTTGCAACACTATTACTCTCTCCATTCAATGCAACCTTTTATTATCGTAAACAAACAAACACGTTTAATACTGTTTTAATTTCTATACTACTATGTTTGTTTCTACCTTCTGATGCGGTTGTTTCTTTGTAATTATATTAATTTATTGTAGTCAAATGGTTTTATTGCGACTACTACTTTTGATCACAGATTAATTATTGTTTTAATTGTATAAATAAAATTTGATAGGTGTAAAAGAAATATATAAAGAGTTTTGGACCAAAGAAGAATATGATAATGAAATGTGTTCTTCCAGGATGGAATACAGTCACCTAAAGTGCAGGGTCTAGTCTAAAGCTATGTTTTCCCAAATGGTTCTGTGCTAAAAAAATACTCAGAGCTCTATGAAAGTCAAAGGAAAGCTGAAGATAATTTTTGTTCGTGAAAGATGAAAATATCTAAAACAATTTTGAATTGGTCGATTTCTTCTTCAGACAGAAAAGAACATTTTTTTTTTATCTTTCAAAAACATGTTTAATTGGAAATACAAAATATAGGGTTGACATTCCATGCTTGACAAACTACGAAGTCAAAATGATCCTATCCATTGCAAATTCTCAACGCTATTGAAGAGCACGCCAGGCCGCACTGTTGGATAGTGGATTCTCATAGGCAGACCTTTGACATAAATGATGTGATGTCATATTATTTAAAAAATAACAACACTTGAACTAATTTATACAGCATTAAATAATTGGGGGAAAATTTAAACAAGTGAAAGGAAAAATCACGCAATGAAGATGAGGAAACTCAGATAAAAGTAGCTAACCTGTTATGGGCCGAGCCTCGGGATGGATCGGCCCAACATGATTGGTAAAGGAAGAAGGAAGAAAAGGAAAAGATTCCTGTAGCGAGTCCAATCAGTCCTCCACCACACTCAGATCCGCGAGTCTCGCTTTCTGTTTGTGTTCTGTGTGTTATGCAAATTGAATGTTGAATCCCACAATTTCCATTTTCGAGTTCTCTGAATTTCAAATACCCTAACTCAACGCGATCTCAATCTCCGATGTCTTGTCTAGCGCTTTCCTTGCAACCCGCCAATGGATCCGACATACTTCTCCAGACGCGCGAGTGGTTCCCTCCCTCACGCGCCCTCGGCGCCCTCTCCGCCTTTCGCCAAACGCGCCGCGCCCTCGCGGCCAACAAGCACTCCACGCCAGACGACGCCTACGCAGCGGAATCCATCGGCGACGACCCCCTCGCGGCGTCCAGCGGCCAGGTCATCGTCGGGGTGGAGAGCCGATACCGCGTGGTGTACCGCCTCGTGAACGGCATCTACGTGCTCGGAATCACCGTCGCGGACCACGACAACTCCGTCAACGTGTTCGAGTGCATCCACATCGTCAACCAGGCTGTCAGTGTTGTCGTGACGGCGTGCCGCGGCGTCGATGTCACGCCGGAGAAGCTCAGCCGCAAGTACGCCGAGATCTACATGGCCCTCGACATCGTCCTCCGCGGCGTCAGCAACATCCGCCTGGCCGCTATGCTCGCCACCATGCACGGCGAGAGCATCGCCAAGATGGTCCACTCTGCCATCGACACCGAGAACAAGATCCGAGGCGCCGATACGTGGCTCACGGCGGAGGTGCATTCGCTCGAGCACCAGGCCTGCATCGACGCCTTCTCCACCGCCTCCTTCGAGTTGCCGCCGGAGACTCTCGAGGCTGGCGAAGAGATCGCCGCCAGCCTTGCCCCCGCCCAGCCTGAAACGCAGGAGGAGCCACAGCAGAAGCCGGAGGAGTCTCAGGTGGAGGACCCTTTTGCAGCTAGTGATGCAATTAACAAGCCGCAGGAACTTGTTGAAGGTTTCAAGAAAACAAAGGACCCTTCTGGTACTGATTTAACCTCAGCATTGGAGGGGCTTGATGTCACCTCATTGCCTCCTCCTGAGGCTACTCAATCCACCCAGATAAATGTGGAGGGTTTTGAAGGGAACTACGGTGGAGTTGAGTTTGGCCATGAGCAAACTTCTATTGGAGAAGCTTTTGAAGGTTTCAACGATGCTTGGGGTGGTGGACTGGATCCTTCCGAGTTTGTGGGCACAACCAAGCCTCCCAAACCGCAAGGTCTTGGTGGGGTTGAATTGTTGCAAACTGGGCCTGATGCTGCTCCTAAAGCAGCTGCTGAAAGTGGTTCAGGAACTCCACTTGAGAACTTGTTGGTGAAGAAAACTGAGATGAAGGGTCCTGAGATGTATATCTCGGAGGTGATTAATGCAGAGTTCAGGGAATCGTTGCTTGCAAGAGTGGGGTTGATGGGTGTTGTTTACCTCAGAACTTTGCCACCCAAAACTGCTGGTGATAAGGAAACTGAATTCTCATTCCGAATTGAGGGAATCAGTGCCGTTAAGAGATTTGTTCTTCAGAGTTCGCGTGTTAGTAGTCTTGGTAATGGGTTGTTTCATGTGAGGACTGCGGCCTCTGAGGAGCCAATACCAATTATGAAGTATAGCTTGGTTCCTAGGTTGACACCTTTGCCTTTGAGGGTTCGACTTACGAAACGGCATACTGGGAGTTTGCTCTCTGTGATGATACAATATGCTTCAAACCCTGATTTGTTAGTCCCCTTGCATGATGTTACGTTCACTCTTAAACTGCCTGTTGATCCTACTCTGTTGAAGGTTTCTCCAAAAGCTGTGTTAAATAGGACTGAAAGAGAAATTAAATGGCTTGTGCCAGAGATTCCATTGAAGGGCTCTCCTGGCAGGTTGAGAGTTCGGATGCCGGTAGATTCCACTGAAGATGACGAGGAAATTGAGGTTGTTGGTTATGTGAAATTTTCAGAACAAGTAACTCAGTCATTGTCTGGAGTTTCTATACGGCCTGCTTCGGAGGGTAAGACAGACTTCTACGAGGTTAGTGACAGACTTGAGAGTGGGGTATACATGTGCGATTGATTTGTAATCATAGATGATTAGCAGGAGCTATACTTTTTCATTTTGTGTCCATGAGATTTGTGGTTTTGTTGTGTTTATAGCATTCTTGGATATCGATCATGTACCTTGAACTCTGGAATTATCTGAAAATCTTTGTTTCTCTGTATTGTCTGTGAATTTATTTCAATGAACTGTATTTCCTCTTTACAATAATTGCTAGAAAGTACTTGTTGTTTCTTGCTAGTATTACCACGTACTCATTTTAATAATTCCTATTTGCAATAATTAATTACTATAACTTTTTATTCTGTGCATCACTCTAGATGAACAGTAGGCAATATATTTCTATAACTTGCTAATGCCTGCTGAAATTTAGCAAACTAGTAATCAAGATAATCAACAGTAGGTGGCAGCCTTTGGTGGTGAGAGTAGAGGTTTAAACGAGTCAAGCTGAGCCAAACTCTTAAAGTTTGGACTTGGCTTGTCATAGAAAATGATTGCTCTGGTTTGATTCGTTTATTGAATCAAGGTTAATTAAAAGTTTGAGCTTCACTTATTTAGTTCATTTCATTTATACTTTAATTAATTTTGCTTTTATGAAAATTTTCTTATATTATTTTTCAACCTTATCAATATAGCATGTCAAATTATTTTAACACTATTATGCTTATAAAAAATATGTATCAAGTCTTTCTCGGAAAAGTAATTCATATTTCAAAACGAAGCTAATGTTTTGCACAAATACAACTCAATATTAGCTAATAGAGCCTGAACTTTGAAACAATAATGGTAATATTATAAAACATAAACTAAAGAACTTTCTATTGTAAACTTATACACACACGCCCATACATACATAAATGAGTTACTCATGAGTTCTTAAAGTCAAACTCCTAAAGTTTGGACTCAACTCATTTAAATAATCTGTTACGCCCTTGGAGTCAGAAGTGGCGAAGGGCTCCACCAAGAGGATTGCACCCTTACCCTTCCATTACAGCCGAAAGCACAAAGAGAAAAATTAGGGAGATTCGGTTTTGATTCTGTTTCC
>Ga0099825_1004127_pt1 | contig 19123 bp, 9 predicted proteins | sample SiratroredBW_FD_76838 | JGI IMG/M metagenome (GOLD analysis project Ga0099825, IMG submission 76838) | Root nodule microbial communities of legume samples collected from California, USA - Siratro red BW | ecosystem: Host-associated > Plants > Roots > Nodule | place: USA: California | collected... | reverse complement strand
TTATAAAAATAAAATTCTCTCTTTATTTTATTAAAATATTTTTATAATAAAAATATTTTATATATATATATATATATATATATATATATATATATATATATATATATATATATATATATATATATATATATAGTTTGCATTTATTTATTGAATTTTTAGCAATATTTGTTCTTATAAAAAAATTTTAATTTGTATATAGAGAGTATGTAATAAATAGCTAGCAATTGTTTTACGTTAACAATTTTGAGTATATATATATATATATATATATTAGTTTGCATTTATTTATTGAAGTTTTAGCAATATTTGTTCTTATAAAAAAAATTTAATTTGTATATAGAGAGTATGTAATAAATAGCTTTGAAGTGTACCGATTGAATATTAATGAATGTTAAATATAAATTTAAATTTTGATTAATGATAAGTTTTCTGGTATGTATCCAACAAATTCAAATCTCATCAACTTAAATTATCAAGGATTTAAGTCTTATTAAACTTAAACTATCAAATATTTAAGTTAATTTAAGTCTTCTTACACGTATATCAGGATTATATTTTGGTTCAAAATCCAATCCAAACTATTAAAGTAATTTCACTTCTCATTTGCGTGCATGTATATATTATATATGTTCCATACTATCGATCAATTTGTATAGACTTGTTCAATCCAACTGGAAAAAAAGAAAAAAACAGATTGTGAGTTCAATTTTAGCCTTTTCTTTTTTGCATCCCCATCAATTTTAACTGCACCCACGTTAAAATGATAATTTTACTTATCGTAAAAAGTGACTTCCAAATTTACGTGTTCCACCAATCTTCTAAAACAAAGTTTTGGAATTTTCAGAACAACATTTTCAGCAGATTTTCCAAAACAAATGAAATGTATTGTTGAATGACTTTTTTCTGAAATAAAAGTTTTGGAACAAACGTTTTAAAAAATATATATTTTCTAAAATAACTTTTCATAACATGTCTTCTTATAATACATGAAATGCGTGAAATACGTTCTAAAAAATAATTTCCAGAATAAGTATTTTAAAATGTAAATGATGCCTTTCAAAATGAGCTTTTCTGTTTTGGCATGCTCTACCTTCTTTTCTTCTTAAAGAGTGTATTGAAGAATGGAGGTGCAGAAGCAACTGACAGCAGCGGCTAAGTCAACAGCACTGGTGGTGTGGTGTGGTGTCGTGGAAGGGGGGTATTTTACTCATTTTGAGGGCTGTAGTTAGTAATAATGGAAGTGCAAGAAAAAAAAAAAAAAAAAGCCTTCAACAAAAATCTAGTACGAATTTCTATCTTCCATATGCCGATTGCTCTGCACTTTTTTATTTTCTATTTTTATAGCTGTCTTCAACCATTTTCCTCAGAATTCAAATTCAAAATTACTCTGAAAACCTTAGGAGCGTATTCTGTTTAAACTCAAACAAGTTTATCTGCTTACCTAACGTCTCTCAGGCAGTTGAATCCAACATTAGTCAACATCAATTCTGTTAACAATATCCTTCAATTATTGTTCCCTTCTCGACTACTTAACGTTGTCCTTCATCAACTAAGTTAAAATATTATTTTCAACAATTTCTCTGGGTGCCAGTATATGCCCCCTACATTTTTATTGCTAAAACCTGCTTTAATTATAGTACTAGTAGAGAATTTCATGGTTAATTGATAATTGTAAAATGAGATATTCTATCTAGTTTATCCATATTTTACATTATTTAAGAGCTTTATATACTACTTGAACACTGTGACTGAGTTTTTTAATGATTTGTGCATTAAATATTCTCTTTAGTTTACAAGTCAAAATTACGTGTCACACTTAAGACTTTTAACGAGTTTACATGGCCCCAGTTTCAGAGTCTTGCTTACATGCAATTTCTAAATAATAAGTCTGGATAATACAACAATGTCATGTCAACGATATGAACATTATGCACAAGTTCACAAAATCAAAAGAATAAGGATTAGTAACTTGTTTTTCATGTTTCATCAAATGTTCATCTTCTCTCCCTGTTCACGAGCAATGGAAGCAGAGAGAATTCCGAGATCACGATTTAAGACTGTCAATGCAGATTCACATTCAGATATTATTCGTGTTACTGATGAAGGTCCGTCAGATGTCTCAGAAGAACCAAAGGCAAGAGCTGCATGTGAATCTCTAAGATTCCGTAGGTTCCCCAAAAACTGTTTCAAATAAGCACATAAATATAGTTAGATAGTGAGTGAAAGCAAAGAGAATATTCTCAGAACATCGGTTCCTTTAACAGCTCCTCTCTCACTTGACATAAGACACCAACAATGAAAACCAATAGTATAATGGATAACTTGTCCCGAGAAATGTTAGCAACACATTTTCTATTACGACTTTTTTTCAATATTCCGAGTTTAAATTTATTAGAAATCACATTTTTAGTGCAAATTTTTCAAATAAATTTTAACTAACAGTAAAGTGTGCTAAGAACGTGTTCCAACACTTTTAATATTAAAAAAAAGAAAAGATTGGATTGAAAGTGTTGACATATTTGCTAAAAAAACCATTATTAAGAATATTATATTGTGTGTATATGAACAAAATTATTATCAATAATGCATACTATGTCCAATATTGCCTACACAATAGGGTTTACTAGGTTTCATAAATTAGAAAACTTTACTGGGGTGAGCCTTAAGGAGGTCGAACCCGCTTAAACATTAAAGGTGAGCCTTAGTGGACTATATTTAAAAGAGCTTGTGTTTGCCTATACATGTTCAGGTAGAAAAAGGAGTTGACCCGCCAAACATGGTTAGTAATTGGGGTAAAATCTAAGCTGAACCTTTAATAGGGTATAAATCTCGGTCAAGTACCCAAGCAACAGAATCACCAATAGAGTCAGTCAAGCTTGGAATTTCGACATCTATTTGATCTCTCTATTCTTTCAAGATCAATACAAACGCTAGAACTTTAAGACTATTTTGAATCATGCTATTATGCCACAAGAATGACTGTCCATATAAATATCGTTTAGTCATGAGATCACCCAACAAAAACACGTTTCTTTTTATTTAACCATGAATTGGATCGACTTTTGATCAACCTAAACTTCAAGATGGGATTGTCATATACTGTCTCCCACTTATTTATCCCTTTCACATCTGCAAGCACCTAAAGGCATGCTACAATAATGCACATTTGACATTGCAGACACCATGCTTTGTTGCCTCTAGTTTGATCAATCACAAAATTAATGGGAAATTCATGACGTCATAAGGCTAATAGCCTAAGACTAGACGCAAATAAAAGAAGTGGATGAAGAGGGGATGAGGAAAAAAAAAAAAAAAGTTACAGAAAATGAGCAAATTCGATCTATCTAGCAAAATTGGAGGGATTTAAGAGAGGCACACAAAAAGAATTATGTTTTAGAAAAGGAACTTTAAGTCTAACTAAGTCACAAAACTGACTTATAAAGTAAGATTTGTAACCATTTATATATTATAATTTTCTCATACCTCTAGTTGATGTGAAATCTCCAACTCACTATCTTGTAATAACATAATACTATGACTCAACAAACCTTGTTAGGATAGATTATAAAAAGTGAACTTTTAAGTTCATTTTAAAAAGTGAATTTTAAGTTAAGTTCATTTTAAAAAGTGAACTTTAAGTTAACCTTCCAAAGTCACCTTATATGATGAGGTTAGTACTAACATACTATAATTTGGTCATAATCGATATAGGATTTCTGTAACTAGCTGCTAACAGAATAATTTAGAATCATGTTCAGCATCACTTGATTTAAATTTTTAATAACTTAAACAGTACCAAATGTTTTTAAAAAAACATTTATGCCGAGCATAAAAAGGTTACCTTCAAAAGCATTTTATAGGCCTCCAATAAACGATTAGCTGCTGGTCCAAATCCATGAAGTTGTGGAACCTCCATCATGTGTGTCCATGGACGAATTTCCTACACAAACAATTTTTTATAAGCTTTCCTCAGATGTTACTACGGTTTGAGATAGCACTGTCATATATGAGAAGAGCTAATAGTCATACCAAAATATGAATACAAATTTTATACATTAAAGTACACCACTTGTCGTTGAACTGTAAGCATACAACACTACTTCATAATCAGCAAAATGTATCAAAATCACCTAGGTATAAGATAACTGACAATTTTAGTTATCGTTATAAGCCTTCAATGTCTATGTCCCACCTTTATTTCTGAGGTATACCTAGTCAATTACAGGTTTTCGCTAGGGTCAATGAAAATTACAAGTTTCAGTGCTAACAGTACAAAGATCTGAACAACATCGATATCAGCTATTCTGGTCTAGATGCTTAAATTATGGGATATTTAGAAGTAAAAAAACCTGACAAGTTGAAATTAAAAGCAAGGATAGTTCTATCGTTCATTGTCATGTTTAATACTAAATATTTATTTGACTGGACTCAAATAAATTGGATAGGGAATGCAAAACAAATTAGAGCAAGGCATGATCAAACCTTGGTGTAAATCAAATTGAATGTTCTAGCTGTTTCTAAGAAAGACTCCAAATGTGCCCTCAGTTTGGCTTCCACCTCGGTATACTCCTCATCTGGATGGTAAGCATGCTACAAACAGGATAAGATAGCAACAATATCAAAATAAGTACGATAATATTACACAGAAATGCATTGAAATTAAAGTCTCATCCTGTAAAACATAATAAAAATTAGAATAAGATATTACAAGACAAGTGGAAAAATAGCACACAATGTCAACAAAAATGGTAAGAGACAGATTAGGACTTTCTGTTTTAATCTCCTATTTTCACAACAAATTACAAAAATGTCGTCCTGTTTCCATTTTATTTCCTGATTTCAAAGATTTGCATAGGAAACAATGAAAACAAGACCCTTGTGAAACATGAGACAGTGAATACAAGAAAACATTGTTGTAATTATTTTTGAAAACAGTATTATAAAAAATAATACCCTATTTTCACTTACTTCCAGTCTTCAAAGATATTTGTACACGAAATAGTGAGAACAATAACATAGTGTTGCTACTATTTCCTATACAAGTCTTCGAAAATAAGTAAAAAATGTGGCAGCATTATGCAATTATTTGCAAAAATATAAAATGAAAACAAAAATCTTTCCTTAATCCAAGTATTTGGTTTTTCTTTCTTCATTGCCGGCAGATATCTTCACCGATAATTATAAAGGTGTCATCTTGTGTTCATTTTATTTCCTATTTTCATAAATTTGCAAGGCAACTATCTTTGGACTCAACTAATTCAATTGCAAGGCAACTATCTTCAAAATGATAAGAAACATATATTACAGCAATCAAATGGTGAGTAGATTTTTACCAGCTCTTGGGCTAGACTAGTCTACAAGAACATCTGCCTAAATATATAAGACAACAATATTTTAAAATTGTGTCATCTTGTGTTCATTTTATTTCCTATTTTCATAAATTTGCAAGGCAACTATCTTTGGACTCAACTAATTCAATTGCAAGGCAACTATTTTCAAAATGATAAGAAACATATATAACAGCAATCAAATGGTGTAGATTTTTACTAGCTCTTGGGCTAGATTAGTCTACAAGAATATCTGCCTAAATATATAAGACAACGATATTTTAAAATAGCAGTTCTCAACAATAGATGCTTGACAATTGAAAGAAAGTTCAACTTGCAAAGAATCAACAGAGGAAAACCAAATCATAATGCAACGTCAATGAGAAACTTGGTTCATGTCCTATTTCAGTAAATCCTTGGAAAGAATTAAGAAATGCAAGAAGAAAGGCAGAGAAGAGGATCAAGGAAGAAAATTAAGTATCTGGAGGAAACTATTTACTGAGAAACAGAAAAACCAGTGCTATCATAGGTTTATTTTGGTAAAACCAAAAATCATCGAACATACAGTACACTAACTAGGTGAAACAATATGGCTTGAAAGAAAAAATGTCAAACAAAAAATAATTCAATCTACTGATTAATTTCCAGCCACCGATATCATATCATATGACTATTAAAGACAAGTGGGTTGAGAAGTTCAGTAAACCTTGGATGCCAAGTCATCAACTTTTTGTTGAAGACTCAACAATATTTTTGATTGTTCAGAAAACTTTGACTCCAGCTCCGAAACATCTGGCCTGAAATATTTTGATTACAAAACCAGAATGTTACTACATCTCATGGGAAATAATTTCTTTTACTGCAAAAGATAAACCATTTCCATCAACTGCACTTCCAATTGAACATATTTTATATATTTATATGAATTGAATTCAAAAGCTGAATCCAAAGTGTGAGCAGCATTTGAGTGCCCTGCTTTAAAGAAACACAATAATCTTAAAAGCATTAAAAAAAATAAAATGATGGAACCATTTTAATTTTTTATATGTTTAATGTGTAAGTCTGTGAGTGCATACGAACCTTCACTACCTGTTACTTTTTAAAGAAGATTACTTTAATTTCTTTTTAAAGAAAAATAAGTTCAAGTGGCAGAAATGTAAATGTACAATTAAGGAGGAGGATAAAATATCCTCCAAGATAGAAAAAGGTTCAAAACAGTGAAAACGAAAATATCAATAAAAGCATGAAATATGTGCAGTCCCTGCATGATACAAATAGAGAGTCCCTTGAAAGTGTGCATTATATAGCATCATTTATGGTTACTAAGTTTAGGTTAGAGAATCATTTATAGAGTTATGAAGTATGTGGTCTCTGCTCTAAACAGGCTATGGTTCTGTACTGTTTTCTGTTAATTTCCTACTCTCTGAGATTGTCAGATATGTTATCTAGCTAGTTTCCAGTTGCCCATTACAATACTGCCGCCTATCAGAGTGATTACATATAAGGATGATTGTTAAAGAAAATGCCACTGTACCTAGTGGTGATCCAACTTTTGAAAATCGACAAACAGCTTAAATTTTTTCCTCCCAGATTCAATAAACAAAAGCCAGATTGCTTAATTTGTTACCCCATGCATCAATAAATAATTTCTGTAGCATTTGACCAAATTAATGCTCTAAAGAACAAAATAATGCAAAAAATTTGACGATATTCTACATGATTGAAGATCAACCCAAAAATTTAGCCTTCCATGAGATTTTCACTGGCATTCATCAGTTTATATTTTCACAATCTTAATATCTGCAGAGGACAATTTTAAATACTGCTTTTGTGTGCATAATCATGGAATATTTCAAATTTTGTACTCGGAATATTTCTCCTAGAACTTTTAAGCAACATTTGATGTGCATCATAAGCCAATGCAGTTCAAAGATATGCCCTACTGTCTTACATATGTTAACCCTATATCTAATGTTAAACAATTTGGTGAGTTAAGATACAAATGTGGGATCATCATTATGAAATAAAGATATTTACAGAATGGGAAGGTAAATATCCATAAGAAATGAAGAAACTTTTACAATGGATATATGGACTGAATCTGAACATCTGCAGGAAACAATTTGCATTCTTCGGAAAATATTTGAGCTTGTTTTTCTGCAATGGAATCTATCAATTGGATGTCTTTCGCTACCTGCTCGTCAATACTACAGAAATCAGAATAAAAACCAAATTTATGTCAATTCTTCTCTACATAAAATTACAGGAAAAAAAATTATCACTTAGAAATATATAAGACAGTGGACAACCTCCATTCCGGATTATCTGCACATATTGTTGCCTCCACTAGATCTACAATAAGACGAAGCATTTCAGTGCGGTCTTCATAGCTTCCATGCCCCTATCACATATTAGAATAATATTTAGCAGCTTTCTAGGCAAATCATTACAAGCACATGTATGAATATTACTGTAATGCATAGCAAAATCACATTAAGACATAAAACATTAAATATTCACTCTTTCCATATGATCAAAAGATGATAGACTGATGGATACAACTTACAGGAGAAAAATAGACCACTGGCAAGCCTATCAGTAACCTCCTTTTTTTTTATTAATACAGAAGAATATTTTCTCTTTTACTAAACCATTAGGATTAGATAAGATTTTTTATGAAAGTTTCAATGGGTTAGCTATTAATGATTCATAGTACGTGTTAGTTAGACAGAGAATAAGACACAACCAGACCAATCAATTCCTATAATATTGCTTGAGAGATTAGAAACAGCAAATAAAAGATCAATAAGTACATTATTATCGGCAACAAGAGCAAGACCGTTTTGACAAATTGTGTGTGTATGAAAGAATACAACGTAAAAGAAGATATAGAAAAAACTCTTACAATTTGAATTTGAATCTAACTCCACTCCAAAAGGTTTGCTCGTGAGGTGAAGATTACCTCTTATATACATTATTTTAGCCAAATACCTAACTAGTAGAGGATATCCACACACAAAGCCACATACTGGGGGCTACACTTTTCAACAATAAAATTTATAGACTTAAAACATTTATTAGTGGTTGGTAACATTGTGATAATGGGTAATCCAATATGCCCAACAAACAACTACTAGAATATGATCTAATACCATCTTTGAATTTAAGTTTGAGTTTAACTCAATCCCAAAAGCTACCTCACAAGGTGAAGGTTGCTCCCTACTTAGATGCATTATTTGATCATATCATATCACCAATCAATATGAAATCTCTAACAAAAATAGAATATCAAACCTATTCAAAAAAAAAACTCCCAGGCTCATAAAATACAGAAAAGAAAAGGAATTTAAAATGTCCTTACACACGCACCCAGCAGTTTGTCTTTTCATAAACTCGCTTTAATTGCAGTCACCCTTGAACTATCTTAACTACGTCCTCTTAAAGTTATTCGCCAGAGTCTCAAAAATGTCTACCTTAAATAGTGTGCAGCCACTACAAAGGATTGATATCCCTCATCCACAGAAATATGACCAATATAGTCCTTCCATATAAAACTTGACCAATCCTCACCTTAAAAGTTAATTCTGATATTAAGTAAAGCCCAAATTTGAAGAGTCTTTTACACATCTTATAGCTACAAATTCATAAAATAGTAAGCCAAGAAATCAAAATGACTAACCTGAATGGCTTCAGTGTCTACAGTTGTTGTAATACCCAAAAACTTGGCAATCTCTGCCAAATCTGCAAATTGCAAGTCATGAGAAACAATGTTACTACATGAAAGAAAACACAATCAAAAAGTGCAAGTGACAAATTTATTTAAAAAATAATCACCCACTAAAAAGAGATACACTGTGCATGATGAAGATGAATGAGAAAATGGAAATTGATAGAGTAACTTGCAAATAGATTGACACTCAAATGCAGCTACTTCAAGATGGAAAAAAAAATGATTGTTTTCACCAGAGCTTTATAAAGAAACATAAAAGAACAAATTGGAAACATTTTACAAGATGTGGAATAACAAAGCGCCTATCAGCGTAAAAAATATATGAAACTGTTCTTTTTTGCAGGATATACACAGAATAGAACTAGAAACTACACCATTAACAAACCAAACAGCACAACCTTGATCACACAACACAAACATCTTTTTTCTTCTATACATACAAATGCAGAAGTCTGCACAAATCACAAACTTACTCAAAAAAAAAAAAAAGCTTGGATACTAGGTTGTGAACAAGCAATTGGAGATTTAAAAACAAGAAAATAAGAACACTTACACTGAATTCGACCTGTCTCCTCATCACGATCAACACCATCCCCATGTAAGTTTTGTTGAGAAAAGGGTGACTTATCACCTAAAAGCCTGTTATATGTATAAGTACCAAATCATTTCTTCTTAACATCGACAGAATACTTAAAACTGTAACTAGTAGTGCCGCACGCAGGTAAAAACCAGAAAATGTTGGCATTGCTAGGGCTAAGCATTGCAAGAAGAGGGTAGAGGATAGAAATAGTAGTATTGCGTAGTCGAGTCTAAGACCCAGCAACTCCAGTTTCTATCAACTTGTTTTCGGGCAGAAAAAACTTCCTCAAATACAAAACAGATAAATGGACTTCCAGAAGCAAAGAAAAATAAGATACCGAAAGAAGAGCCACTCCAGAAGGGCATAGCGCTCCATGCCAGCAAATAGGAGCGACTGTGCAGGCGCATTTGCTCTAGGATAATTTAGGTCCGCCAATTTCTTCCGAATCTCTTCCATTTGCCTCGACGCCATCTTCTGCAACAACTTATTTCATCTTACTCTCACACTTTCTCTTTAGTGCCAAACAGGTCCTTGTGCTCCTCTCAAAATACACTAAGATAACACGAGACAAAATTACGTCAATTCATGAAACAAAATCAACGAACACCATTACTCACATCAGTCATAGATCTGAAAATTAATAGAACCACGAAGTGAATTGCAATTTAAAAACATTTCAAATGCCACCCAGATTCAGACACGAAAATTCGAAAATCGATAGTAGTCAATGCACAAAACGGATCCACCGTGCACTCTCGATTACAAACGCCGGCGACAGCATTGCGTCAAACCTAACGGCAACACGTGAGGTGGCGCAAGTCGCGTCCGAATCGGCGAAGGATCGAGCTGTTACCTGAATTGTCGGAGTTTCTCGTCTCCGGTTTTGGCGCCGGCACGGTAGACAGCGGCGGAGAGAGCAGGGTAGAATCGGAGGGAAGGACGGCGACAAATGTTTAAGAGAGAAAAGCGGTTAGATTGTGTATACGGAGAACGGAGAAATGGAGAATTATAAATAACGAACCACACAGTGTTTTCTGGCCGGAAGGGGGTCTTACTGCTGTTACTTCCTTCCTGCCCTACAGTTCATTTCAAGTTTCACTCGTGTCCAATTCCCATCCTGCCCTCTCACACTTTTAACTTGGATGACCATAACCTTATATATATATATATATATATATATATATATAACGTATTATTTCTTTTTCTTGTCATCAATATATTATAATAGGTGTTAAAATAATAATCGTGATATATAATAATATAATGATAATAATAATAATTATTATTATTATTTACTTTAATTTTTAATCAAAAAAGTGCTAAATAAAATAATAATGTGTTATCCCAACACTTCATATGTTAAGCCAAAAAAATATTTCTAAAAGATAATTAATTATTAAAATAAAAAATAACATCAAATTGTAACTTATTTAAATAATATATATTCAACATTTCCTTATTTTGCCTATACATTTCATATTCATACTTACACTTAACTATAGTAAGTCTCGTAGTAGAAAATAAGAAAAAAATAGATTCACAATTTCAACTTGTAAGATACAGAATTATTCTATTTCTCTTTTGCCTTCAAATTTCTTTTATTATTTTTATTATATTAACGTAGAGGAAAGAGAATGCAATACTCATACATAATTCTTAAGTTACTCTTTCCACATGAAATATAATTAATGTGTACCTTGAAAAACATTAAATATGATAACATAACGATAACATTATTAATTATTTTTGTCCATTTTATTTTGAGTTTCAAAATTATTTAAAAATTTTCTAATTATGTTAATAGTAAATTATTAGGCATAGTAATATTAAGCTTATATTTACCTTTTTATTCCTTTTATAAATATGAAAATTTACTTTCTACAAACTTCAATTACAGTAATTTAATTTTTCAAAATTAAGTAATTTTGATTCACTATTAATATATGGATTAAATTATTAATAGAAAGATAATAGTTATATGTCAGGATAACATGTTTAAACTTGTTTCTTTTAAGAAGACTAGTTGTCAACTTTAATACTTTACGTAAATAAGTAATGTTATTATGATTAATTAATATGCATCTTTTTTTCATTTTTAATTAAATGACATATTAATAGTTACTCAAAATTGTTTAATTTTGAAAAACTAAAATGCTAAATATACATTTAAAATTTTATAAATATCAAATTACATATTTACAAGGAATCAAAGGTGAATTTAATCCAAAGTACCATTGCTTTTTTTTTTCTTTTTTATTTCACATATATTATTTAATATCTGAAAGTTTTATTACTTCAAACAAACCTTAATATTTTAGAAGTTTTGTAGAAACATAATATATTTTTTTCTTAAAATCAGTAAATAATGCATCTGTAAATAACTAAATGCATGTCCTAAATAGTAAATATTTCATCGTGTTTGTTTAAAACATTTGTATTTATATTGTGCCAAGTTATCACAATCTATTCACTACCCATTTTAATATTGACATAATATTACTCTTTTAACCACAGAAGTTTGCAAAAGATTAATATAAATTTATCCTAGATTTTCACAAAATAAGCAAATAAAACATTTGATTCAAACTGAAGTTACCACCAAGGTAAAACCTTTGACATACATCTTTCTTGCACATAACTATTGATGGTAACAACTAAGGTACCCACATGTTACCTCTATATTCAATAAAAGGAAATGGAAAGGGACAATAACATTTGTGACACACATACTAAGAACAATATTTGAATGACAACCCAGATCCATCCAGTTTTTCTTCAACAATTTTGGACAATTTTTCGATCATAGAAGGGGAAAAGTAATTAATCCAATCTCCAGTTTCAGCCTTTCTGAAAAAGTTCTTTTTCTCAACACCTGCTTTGCCTACTTTTCCAGATTTGTTCACTTCCAAGTCTTTCATCTTCTTAAAGCTACATAATTGGATTATGCCTTCAACAGTTCCATTATTCTCCTCTTCCTCAGTGAAAGAGCAACCAAAAAAATCTGCAATTCTTTTGACATGAAAACTAGTATCCTCTTTAAGATCATCATATTTCAAGAAGAGAACCTTGTTTGGTTTGGCAACACTCTCATTCCAATAGCCTAACATGTGACTCCACCATGGACCATAATCCATGATTCCCTTGCAATACATTTCAAAAGCTTCATCCAGTGGTACTGCAGGTAAGGACTCTGGCTTTATTTTATTAAAATAATTCCATGCAGAAACAAAATTGTCAAAAGGGTTTCTGCAAATATAAATGATCTTGCAATTAGAGTCCTTGATTGAGTCGGGTAAGGAAGGAAATGGAGTGTGAGTACCAAGAACTCTAGGGTCAGGCTTGTTGGCTAGGAGGTGAAGTTGGTCATGAATGTCACCACAGAAGACAAATTCAAGGAAAGGAACCAGTTCATGAGGATTTGAAGTGAGCAATGGATGATTCTCCAAAGAGGAGAAACGTTGGTGGTTGACAATGGCAAAAGCAAGAGCTTTTAGCCATATAGTACCTGATTTTGGGAAGCTAGCAACAATAACATCAGTTTCTTTTGCTTGGAAGTGTTTTTGAAAACTTTCTACTGCTTCAACATGAATTGATGGACACCAAAAGTTTTGAAATAGATGGTAATCATAAGGGGATGCCCAAGCTTTCTCTCTATAAAGAGAGAGAATTGGCTTCTCCTCTTCATTTCCTTGATTCCAAGCTAATGAACTCATTGAGATAGCTAGAATATGAATGGAACGTTAAGAGTAGTATTGGATGAAATTCAGTACACCATTTCATTGCTTTTATAGGATCAACTAATGGCATCAACCAGCACATTCCTCGCAGTATTAATTGTTTTGACAAAATATGATTGTAACTGACAATTGAATTTACTACGGGTTTAATAAATAATTTAATGTTCAGATAAAGAAAGTTAATATTCGCATTAAATTATGTAATAAATACTTTTTATTTAACAGTTAGTTTACAGATCATCTCCATTAAAAGAACTATTAATGATATCTTAATTTATTTCGTTTAAGTCTCACCTTATTTTTAAGACTTCATTAAAGTCCTTAGTTAAATGTTTATTATTAGATTAAAAATTATAGTTGATAGTTAGGTGCAAGATAGTCAAAATTAATATTTTAATTTTAATATCATACTATTTAAAATCCTAAGATTGTTAAGTAAAATTGTATAGATCATATTTTTTTTATATTGTCTATTACATCAACGATTCACCTTCAATTTAATTAAAATTAATACAATTAAATTTTAAATATGAATTAAGTTTTAATTAAAATAAATTTCAACTAATTAAAGATTAAGAAAAGAGTATTTTATGTTACACGCATTCATAGTCTTTAGGGAATGAGGTTGAACTAAAATAAAACTTAATTAATAATTAAGACACTTTTAACATTTCTTTATTCTCATTCACAGGCAGCCAAGTCATTATAGTAACATAATTTATAATTTATAGAGAAAGTAAAATCTATTATTTTGTTATGATCTTAAGATTTATGATTTTTGTGAACTATTTATGATCCTAATCATAATATTGATTTTAACTACCTTCATCACATGTTACCTTTTTTACTTAAAAACATAATAGTCCAAACATTATGATTTAATTGTGATTTAATTCATATAACCTTCGTCACAGGACTATTAATAACACAAACAACAATCTTTTACTCAGTAGTTATCTGACTAAGAAATTAAATAAAATTTATAACATTGACTCTAATACAATCAAATATTTTTATAAGATTCCCACTTCAATAATATTTTTATATCAAACGAGCAATACAAGAACTTTATAAGATTCCCACTTCAATAATATTTTTCTCTTTTAACTTCTGGATAGAAGAGTTGCTTTTAAAACTAAAATAATTTTTTTATTTTAAACTCTGTCTTAAACTCTACGTTATATGAATCGGTTTTCATGGGAGCATCTTATAAGGCGTAACTTAAACTCGTGATTGTGGGTTCTACGTGTGAGCTATGAAGACGCCCTTATATAATAATTATGTTTTCAAGAAAAGTAATATTTTTTTTATCTATTATTTTTTAAATTTCAATTCTATTATTTTTAAATTCCAAAATAACATAACTTTGTTTTTCAATTATATCCTTATTTCCATTTTATTACGCATTGAAAATTATTTTAAACAGGAAAATTGAAAAGACTATAACAAGTCATTTATTTAAAATTGCATTAAATAGAACAATTAAATGTCTTCAAAGAACTATTATATAGAACAAAGGGAGTAGTATTTTGATATGAATAAGATGTTTTGCATCTGATAAACACATACTAAGTTTAATAAATACATAATAAATACAATATTACTAATATTATTAAAATTGATTATCATTATATTTAATTAATGCTTTCTATGTTTAAATAATACTCTTTTAAATATATGCATTGAACTCTCGCTCTCTATATATTCTAAATTAATTCTGTAATTAATTTTTTTTAATACTTTCTCGGTTGTTTTTCATTTGTGTTATTTTGCAGTAAATAAGAAACACAATAATTTTTTTTTCTTTTTTTAAGTAAAGCAGTTATACAGTTTTCTATTTTACGTTTTTCTCTCCATCTACCATAATAGTTACATGAATAAATTATTTAAAATTTATATAAGAACTAAGGGTATAATAGAAATTATTGAAATTATAAAAGAATAAAAAAAAGACTATTATATTTAGTATGCGACAACTCGTTAAAAAAATATATTTTAACTTCTTGCTGAAACGAATGCAATGCAAAGAAAGCCGAGGCTATCGCAATACAAAAATCATATTTGAATACTACTATTCATTTATTACACTTATTTAATACTACTTTATTTAATAAAATATTATATAAATAATAAAATAATAATATATAAGAGTGTAAAAATATTATATAAATAATAAAATAATAATATATAAGAGTGTGAAATGGATGTATAAAATGAATAGTAGTATTAGCTCTATTAACACTCATAGCAATAATAGTATTCTTTAGCATATAAAAAAAAAAAGAGAAGTTGTAATAACTCGACATAGTGTTAACTACATTAAAGAAAGAGTAATATTATTTTGACACTGTGAAGTTTTAACTCCCATTTAATATCGGGGCAATTTCGTCAAATTCTCTTACGTGACAAAAATATTTTTATCAACTGACGAAATGTTATGCATAAAGGCAATTTGGTCTTCTCATTTGATGTGGCAATGGGTTTTGGTGAAGATATATGAATCTCTGCCGCAAAATGTTGAAATAAAACGTAAAGAAGAGAAGAGGTGTGAGAGAACTGAGAGCTTGTGTGACAGAAACGACTATTGCACGTTTGTTCGACAATCGAGAGCTATGATTACACCTATGCGACAATGAGAGGTTGTGCTTGTCCGACGATAAGAGGTACGTTTGAGGTGAACAAAAATACGATTTTAGGGTCACCACGGGAAGAGAAGGATTTTGTAGCGGTGGTATTACAAGCGGAATTGTTTGGTCTTTAACATTTGTAAGTAGTTTATTGATTTTTTTTGGGTTAGCATTGTATGGATAAATAGGGTATTTGTCTGTGGCATTGTAGAAAACATTTGATAGGTGAAAAAAGCTGAGAAGGTTTGCCGTTGTGGAAAAATTGTGATTTTTAGGGTTTGGCTCGACATTGTTGAAAGAGAAAACGTTTTGTTGGTGAACTAAACTCAATATTGTTACACGGATAATGATTTTTGAGTTATACAACAAAATAAATTAAGTAAGAAAGTTTGGAAACACACTTTTTTGGGGAAAATAACTGAAAAGTTGTATATGGTGTATTTGAGTAGTGGGTCGTGGATTGATAGCACAAATTGTTTGATGTTATTTGGTCTTATGGAATTGTTTTCAATTTTGCAGGATTACAAAAGTTCAAATAAGGTGTCCCCTTATTAAAGCTTGGGTAACCTCTAATGTTTTGGAAACTCAGAACTAGTATTAATGCACAGAGGTGTATGAAATGAACATATTTTGGTCAATCAAAGTGTGAATAATCCTTACTATGAGTGTAATTGAAGAAGTTAAGAACTTAATTTGCGAAAATGGTCTTCATGAACACTGTGTTCAGTCGCTAAAAGTTCAACTAAAGTGTCCCCTCGTTAAAGTATGGGTAATCGCTGATGTTTTGTAAGCTCAAAACTAGTATTAATGCACAAAGGTGTATCAATTGAACATATTTTTGGTGAATCAAAGTGTGACTAATCTTTATTATAGGTGTAATTGAAGAAGTTAAGAACTTTATTTGTGAAGTCTTAGTTCAGTCACCAAACACTCAACTAAGGTATCACCTCGTTAAAACTTGGGTAACCTTTGATGTTTTGGAAACTCATAACCAATATTAACGAACAGAGGTGTATGAAATAAACATATTGTAGTCAAAATTATTTCCGTTGGAGCATTTAAAACATTCGTATTACAACAAAATTCACTACAAGAAAAAAGCTATTTAGAAACCAATTTTTAGCTACCAAATGAAATGGTTGCTAATTGTGACCAAAATAGCCATCAAATTAGATTTTGGTTGCTAAATAACTACAAATTAAAGTAACGATTGAATTTAGTGACCAATTAAGTCAAGATAATTGGTATCTAACATTAGCTACCAAGGTTTTAGTAACCTACAACGTTAGATTCTAAATTGGTCTCTAACTTAATTAGATACCAATTTAGGATCTAACGGTATAGATCACTAAAAGTTTGATAGCTAATGTTAGATATCAATTATATTGACTTAATTGGTCACTAAATTCATATTTTATAGTTATTTAGCAACCAAAATTTAATTTGGTGACTATTTTGCTCACAATTAGCAATCATTTCATTTGATAGCTAAAAATTGGTCTCTAAATAGCCTTTTTCTTGTAGTGATTGTTTCCATTAGATTGCTTCTATTTGGGAAAAACAATTTCAATTTATAGAACATTTCACGAAGTTGATCTTTGTAATTGATTCAAATTTTAAATAACATTAAAAGACATCACTTTGATCACAATCACTAATTGTTAATTTTGGAATATGAAAGAAGCAATCAACATCTTCTAAAAGTTTCCACGGGTTTCCAGCTTAGCATTTAATTCACAATAAATTAAAATAGAGAATAACAAATAAATTAGATTTTGCAACTGAATTATATTAAATAATTAATAGATTTTTCTTTAAAAAAAATACTTATTTAAAAAGTTGAAAGATAATTGATTAATTCAAGAACGTAATGTGAGAAGTTTAAACTTTCAATTCCCATTTAATTGCTAGTTGCATTATATATAATCATATATATCCTTTCCAAATAAATCCATGCATCTCACCAAAATTTGAAAACTTCCAACCACTATCATAAAATGTATTACTATACTAAAGATCTTTATATATAAAAACTATATTTAAGAAAAAATAGTAATTTTAAAAATAATTCACAAGGAATGTTCTAAAGACAACATATATGTTTGGAAAATGATTATAGGGTTTAGGATTTTACAATCATGAGCCTATATTTTTCCTAGGTCACATCTCATACCACAAAAGAGAGTAAAAGATGTAAATAGGAAAAACACTAACTCAGAGAAAATTGATTGGTAAAATTTGAAAAGAGGGACGAGAGGTAAGGGAATAAGAGAATGAAGAATACCAGGTGGTTAGAAAACATTTTCTCACTCAAGCTTTCTTTTGTTCCAAATCTATAAAACAACTTGTGACTATCTATACCTAACTTGCAAAGGCCATTTTGTGGAATAAATCCCAAATCATGGAATGTATTGCCAAAACTCACTTTATCAATAGCCTTAATTCCAAACCTAATTCTTTAAGCCGATTCACTTCCTCGAGTAAGGTTGAAAATTAGGGTATTTAGCAAATAATATCTGTTAATCACATTCGAAGCACTAAGCGGATTCACTTCCTAGAGTAAGGTTGAAATTTAGGGTATTTAGCAAATAATATTTGTTAAGCACATTCGAAGCACTAAACAGATTAACTCCAAAGACAATACTTGAATTTTTAGATATCCAATTAAAAAAACTAAGTAGATTTATTTTAAAAAGTTTAAGCGAATCGACAATGACGAATTTGAAAATGGTTGAATGGATTATGTAAAAAAAAAAAAAAAAATTCCAATATCGTCTTCGACATAGTTTTGGTAAGCGAAAAAAAAAAGGATTGAGTGAATTTTCTAAAAAAAAAAATAAAATTATAAACTTAGTTTAAAAAAGACTAAAAGCATTTTGGATGTTATAAAAGTTGTCATGAAATTTCAATTATTTATAATTATTTACTTTTTTTTATAATTATTTAACATTTATATAGTTGTGTCACAACCGGGGTCACGACGGGGACGGCGAACAAAAAAAAAATAATTTTATTTTAATTTTTAAAACAGAGGAGTCGCCACCATAATTTATTAAAGGAAAATTATGGAAAACCAAAAACAAGATAAGGCAAGTTCGCAAAAACCAGATTTCAGGTCCGGG
>Ga0099825_1004126_pt1 | contig 19123 bp, 17 predicted proteins | sample SiratroredBW_FD_76838 | JGI IMG/M metagenome (GOLD analysis project Ga0099825, IMG submission 76838) | Root nodule microbial communities of legume samples collected from California, USA - Siratro red BW | ecosystem: Host-associated > Plants > Roots > Nodule | place: USA: California | collected... | reverse complement strand
TTTCTCAGTTGTCAATTCATTATTTTCTCATGCATCTGCCTAGGCAACATGTTAAGGTTCCATAAAAAAAAAAAAAAACAAATAAAATTAATAAAATTTTTTTAAAAAAAAAAAAAAAAAAAAAATAAAAATTCATATTAAAACAAAAAAAAAAAAAAAAATCAAATTTCATACATTCATATATACATTCTTTAAAAAGAACAAAATCAAAAATTCATATTCAAACAAATTTCATGCATTTTAATATGCATTCTTTAGAAAAATCAAATTTCATGCATTCATAAATGCATTCCCCATAAAAAAACAAAACAGAAAAAAAATTTCATGCATGTCATGCATCCAACATACATCTTGAAACAAGAAAAAATTAAACTTCACGCAAATCAATAGAAGATATATTTAGGGAGAGGACTCAATGTTGTATCCTATTAGGAGAAAGGACTCAATTTCGTATCTCTATTTGAAGAAATGACTCAATGTCGTATCTTTATATGACTTAATGTGATTATAGTTGGAGAAAGGTCTCAATGTCGTATCTCCACATTCTACAACACTGTTGTAACACTGTTGTGTAATCTCAGTGATATTATCAGGAGATTTATCTAAAATTAACGACCGTCTCGTTTCAGTACAAAGTCAAAATGAAGAAGAACGACCCTCTTGTCTCAATACAAGGTCGGTTCAAAAATCAATCCTCGCGACCCTCTCGTCTCAGTACAAGGTCAAAAGGAGGAACAACAACCCTCTCATTTCAGTACAAGGTCAAAAGGAAGAAGAACGACCCTCTCGTCTCAGTAGAAGATCGATTCAAAAATCAATCCTCACGACCCTCTCATCTCAGTACAAGGTCAAAAAGAGAAACAATGACTCTATCGTCTTAGTATAAGGTCAGTTTAAGGTACGTGACCTCTTGTCTCAATACAAGGTCTCGACCTCTATCTACATTTTCGAAATTAGTGTTTTTGTCCTTACTTATCTTTTACTCTCATAATCTGAACTTGGAAAGTTCAGATTATTTGACAAAATTTAAGTAAAGAATATAAAAAAAAGAAAAAAGATAAAATAAAGAATAAAAATAAGAAATTAAAACTTTTTAACATGTGTTATTTAGTTTCTTTGCTAATAAAAATAACTTTGAATTTATAAGTAAAGTTTGATTAAATAATAATAAAAATAAGATAAAATGAAATTTGTAAAAAACTGATAAAATAACAAAAAAAAGTGTTGGGTCTGTCTTAAAATAAATTGAATAGAAAAATTAAGTGAGCCCAATTGAATAGGGAGGTTCATTTATAAAAAATTCTGATTTAATTTTATAAAAATAAAAATAAATGAGGTTTGCTGAAGCCTAATTTATTAAGAGGTTATTAGAAATAAAAAAAAGTTATTGTTTACACCTCACTCATCTATTAATTGTGCTTGCCACATAAGCCCTAGGTTCACATAAATACATTGCCTATTCAAGTCCCTATGTAACTTTAGTACCTTTTAATTCTTTAAAGTAGTGGCTGACAAATTTTATTTCTCATAATTAAATATTCTTGATTAAGAATTACAAATGTGTTGTTTTCACCTTTTTTTTGCCTTCTCACACTTATCACATTTAGTAATGATGCTTTTAACATTTAAGTAACAATAATGCTTTTTGACATTTAACTAGGCTTTTGACATTTAACTACCAACTCCCATAGCCTTCCTACATTCATACCTTCAGGTGGCTATTCATGTTCATTGACTATTCATTTTTCTATTGTCCTTTCTCTTTTCTTCTTGAAATGTAACATACAGTCTTAAACCAAAGGGAGTTAATACAAAGATGATGCAATAATTGATTCTTGATTAAGAATCATGATTGAGAGGAGGGAGATGAAGGGATTAACAGAAAAAATTATAAAGAACTGATTTTATTTTCAAGGAAGGAGATACAGAACAATATCACCATATCACATAACCAAGCCTCAATCTCAAAACCCAAGCAGAGTCTGAAAAACACAATTCAATCCCATTTTATAAAACATCAAAATCTTAGAATCCCAAACTGAACCCATCATAAAATTAAAAAAAATCATAGAATCCAATTCAAATCCCTATAACCCGAGAACCTACAGAAACCCTCTAAGCCTAGTGAATCCTGAAAACCATTCAAACAAAACCATCCAAATCCTAAATCTGAGTCTTAGCAAGACAACAACGCAATATTAAAACGATCAAACAATAATCTAGAAAATTCCAAATCAAAAACCAAACTTAGAAACCTTTAGAACTACGTAAATTCTGATATTCTATCATGGATAGGAATACGTAGGAACAACGTCAATCCTTGTCGGGTTTTCCAAATAAAAAAAAATATTTAAATTAGAACTACGTGAATTGGAAATACGTAGGACCAAGGTGAATCCTTGTCAGTTCAAAAAATTAAAAAAAAAAAATTTGTCTGTTTGCTTATTGTTCATTCTTAGTCTGCATTTTTTGTAAATATATATTTATTCTTATTGGCTGTAATTACTATTTTTAGGGAAAAATAACATTTTATAAAGCCACACTTATTTTTATTCATTTAATTAAAGGTATTGTCTTATGACGGGCGTTATGGGGTGTTAATACCTTCCCCACACGTAATCGACTCCCGAATCTTGAATCTGGTTCGTAGGCATTTTTTATTTTTTATTTTTTTTCTATAGTTTTCCCATAATTTTTTTTGAACAATAGAAGTATCTCTTGAGAACCTTAAGCTGGAGATCATTAATGTTGGTTAAGGATCAGACTGAAGCATGTTGGTGCATTTTAAGTGGTCACAAATATAATGGGTTTGAGACAGATGAAGACTGTCATTTATAGTAGTTGAAGTTTTAATACCCAGGAAATAATGAAGTTGTCCTAAATTTTGAAAGAATTTTGCCCTTAACATAAAAATCAAATTATTAATATGATGAGGAGATGATCCAACATAAACTAAGACAAACAAAAAAGAAGAGTTATGCGAATTTAATAAATAAAGAGGCATCACTTTTAGTGGGGTTAAAACCCATAAAATGTAAGGTTGTACTTAACTTTTGAAACCAGGACCTTGGAGTTTGCTTTAATCCATATATGACTTTGTGAAACTTACAAACAAGATGATTGTCATCAGTTTCAAAACCAAGAGGTTGGTGCATATTGACATATTGACATATTGACATTTTCTTGTAGGTCACCATTGAGAAAAGCATTGTTAATATCCACTTGTTTATTATGCCATTGAGAAGAAACAACATGAGAAAGAATAAGAGATGTATAGTAGTAGGTTTTACACTAGGACTGACTAAACGTATTTGTATAATCCAAGCCTTTTGTTTGGTTGAATTCTGTTGTAACCAGTTGTGCTTTGTGCTTTTGAAAAATGCCATTTGCATTGTATTTATTTCTAAAAATCCACTTACATCCCATCACTGTTGCACCAGGTGGAAGAGCACTGAGAGTTCGGGTATGATTGAGAACAGGAGCGTCATATTCTTGTTGCATAGCTGAAAACTAGTTAGACGAAGACATAACTTCCTTAACAGATGACGTTCAGACACATTCAAAGAAGTGAGTGGTATAGAGCTTGGTACCAAAGCTTTTGCTCTAGTTATTATAGAATGAACATTCGTATTGAAAGGATTATTTTGATGTTCATTGCTATTTGATTGGGGAACAGAAGAATATATAAAATATCAAAAGATAATGGTATGCTTTGAGATAAGTCATGAAATGCAGTAATATTACCAGAATCAGATTGTTCACGGAATTTATTAACAGATTGTAAAACAGTTAACGACATTATGTTTTTAAGACTGTATCATAAAAACAGGCAACAATAACGAAATTGTAATTTATGCTTATATAAGGTCTCAAGAGAGGGTAGCAAGCACAACTAAACATACGAAATTTTGTGTAATAAAGTCTTTCATTAAACAACATTTCATGAGGATTTTTCTTATTTAAAACAGCAGTAGCCAGAACATTTATAATATGTACAACATTGATGAGCACTTCAGTCCAAAATTTTATATAGGAAGAGAAGCAGCAATAATAATAGTTAAACCCATTCCAATTATATGTCTATGCTTTTTCTCAATGGCTCCATTTTGTTCATGCATATATGAACATGTTAAACGGTATTTAATGCCATTTTCTTAAAAATAATTTGTTAAAGCAATAAACTCCTTGACATTATCAATTTACACACTTAAAAGTTTACTAACTAGTTTGAGTTTCAGAAAATAATTTAAATTTTAGAAAAACAGTATGTGCTTATGATTTAGTATGCAAAAGATAGATTCAGGTGTATTTAGAAAAAAACATCTAAAAAAGAAATGTAATATCTCACACCATTAGAGGCACAAATTGGAGCAGGATCCCATATGTCAAGATATACTAATGGCAGTAGTTTATAGTTTAGTATAAACAATAGACGAAAAATTGAAAGGTAATTGATGAGGTTTGCCTATAACACACGCATCACAAAACTGTTTGAATTTAGAACAAATTATATTGCATTGATTTAAAATGTGAACGGTATAATAAGTAGAATGTCCAAATATTGAATGTCACATGTAAATAAGACTATTTTGTATCAGAATTAACAGTAGTAGTATTTACACAATATTGAGAGTAGGAACCCAATGCAGTAAACACATAATCCGTCTTTAATTTTTTTTTTGAAGAATAATTTGTTTGGTTTTCTGGTTTTTCATATAACAAACATCATGATAAAACTCAAAATAAACATTATTATCTTTAGCAAATTTATAAAACTGATGAGATTTTTGTTAATACGGGGAAAGTGAAGAAGATTTTTTGAAACAATTGTATCATTAAATTTAAGTGGTAAAACATGAGTAGCAGAACCAATGTGTTTGATGGGCAGCATTGCCTACAACTTCATTGCCTTGATATTGAAGTTTTGAGGTGAAATTATTGGAATCATTTGTGATATTATGAGTTGCACCACTGTTTGGATACCATAGTGAATTTATAAAACAGATGAGATTTTTGTTAATACGGGGAGAGTGAAGAAGATTTTTTGAAACAATTGTATCATTAAATTTAAATAGTAAGGCATAACTAGCAGAACCAATGTGTTTAATGGGCATACCTGCACCATTGCCTACAACTTCATTGCCTTGATATTGAAGTTTTGTGGTGAAATTATTGGAATCATTCATGATATTATGAGTTGCACCACTGTCTGGATACCCCATTGAATTTATAAAACTGATGAGATTTTTGTTAATACGGGAAAAGTGAAGAAGATTTTTTGAAACAATTGTATCATTAAATTTAAATAGTAAGACATAAGTTGCAAAACCAATGTGTTTGATAGGCATACCTTCACCATTGCCTACAACTTCATTGCCTTGATATTGAAGTTTTGAGGTGAAATTATTGGAATCATTCGTGATATTATGAGTTGCACCACTGTCTGGATACCACCTGTCAAATTCTCTACTCCCGTGTAATATACACGATCATCGCAGTTTTAAAAACAAAACAAACAACACACAAAAAGAAGGGTAAGCTAGAGAGTTTTAAAAATAGTATTTTCATAAAATAAATTTCTATTCCAACCAAACAACAACAAATCAAGCTTTCATAACTCATCTCATACATCACATCATCACTAACACATCACCGATCACACTCATGAGACACCCATATGATCTGGTATGTCCGGTTCTTTTTCACACTGTAGCGCAGTCATATAATCGTAATCCATATGATCTGGTCTAACCGGTTCTTTTTCACACCGTAGCGCAGTCATATAAACTTAATCTATATGATCCAGTATGTCCGGTTCTTTTTCACACCGTAGCGCGGTCATATAAACTCAATCCATATGATCCGGTCTGTCCGGTTCTTTTTCACACCGTAGCGCGGTCATATAAACACGATCCATATGATCCGGTATGACCGGTTCTTTTTCACACCGTAGCACGGTCATATGAATCCTTTAACCCACATGATCTGGTCTGACCGGTTCTTTTTCACACTGTAGCGCAGTCACGTGAATCTATTAATCCATATGATCTGGTCCAACCGGTTCTTTTTCACACCGTGGCGTAGTCATATGAACCTCCTTCGACTCCCACCACCTAGTCATCTTCATCTATGATTCCAATGACTAGTAGAGTCAGGATTAAACCTCCTTCAACTCTCACCACCTAGTCATCTTCATCTATGATTCCAATGACTAGTAGAGTTAGGTTACGGGTAGTCTCGATCACACACCACTTCATTCACAAACACAAACATTGATACTACATCATACCATACATAAGCATTCATTCCATTCAATTCAAATTCATCCAATTCATATATAAACAAATAATTACAATATTTATATAAAAAAAATATGCAACTAGCTTCCCTCACCCAACTTCACAAAACAAGTAATTATAATATTTATTAAAAACATTCAAACTAGCTTCCCTTACCCAAATTCACAAAAAAAGTAATTATAATATTTATTAAAACATTCAAACTAGCTTCCCTTACCTTTATAGAGTAGAGATACTCAAAAACCCTAAAATCGCAGGCAACATAACTCTGTTCAAGAATCTGATCGGACACTCTTGATCTACTCAACGCTAGGAATCTAAGGGTGTCTTCTAATTGTCAATCTGATAATCTATGTGATCACAAATCTAGAGAGAAGGTAGAAACTTTAAAGAAAAATTGTTTGAGAGATGGTGGTTTTCATAAATCTGTATATCTTCTTAAAGAGAGAGAGAGTTGGTAGTTTTTATTAGAATAAAATAGAATATCTTTTTAGAGAAATAAAATATCTTCTTAGAGAGAAAATATCTTCTTAGAGATAATTAGTGGTTTTTATTATAACAAAAAAGAATATCTTCTAAGAGAGATAGAATATCTTAGAGAGAGTTAGTAGTTTTTATTAGAATAAAACATAATATCTTTTTAGAGAGATAAAATATCTTCTTAGAGAGAATATCTTCTTAGGGAGAGAGAGAGAGTTGGTGGTTGTTATAAAAATAAAAAGTAAATAACTATCTTTAATTTACTTAAACAACTATTCTGTTAAAAAAATATTTAACTGTTATTAAATTTATCTCTAAAATTAAATTTTATTCTATAACTATTTTCTAGGATATTACATTCTCCCCAACAACAAAAATTTTCGTCCTCGAAAATTGACATACTAGGAAAGAATAAAGATCGGTTTCTATAATGATTTTTCTCCATCTCCAATGTTGAACCAGTAAATGTGGCATATCACACAAAAAATCATATAATATAGCAAGCAACAACTTAAAAAAAATCTTAAAAGTTGTGTCTATTAATTACATCAAATACCTAACAAAAAAACTATATATTACACTACAAATTATATCTAACATCAAATTTCACATAAAATATAATTAATCAATCAAAACATAAATTCTAAAAATATTCTAAACATGAAACATTAAGAGGAAAATATATCTTTACTAAGTCATGAGTGTGCACCCTCACCACTTCATCAAGATTCTTTTCTTTCTTAATAATTTCATTCACATTCATCACAATCAACTCAACTCAAATACAAATCAAAATTTCAAAGATCATGGTCAAACATCCAACTAAAAACATTTTTCCTATTTCTTAAAACTAAATTTAGAAAAAATCACACGCAGGAGAAACATAATAAACCCACTACCCTCGGGTCATCCTAAGGACAAACTGCTTTGATACCACAGTGAATTTATAAAACTGATGAGATTTTTGTTAATAGGGGAAAGTGAAGAAGATTTTTTGAAACAATTGTATCATTAAATTTGAATAGTAAGGCATAAGTAGCAGAACCAATGTGTTTGATAGGCATACCTGCACCATTGCCTACAACTTCATTGCCTTGATATTAATGTTTTGTGGTGAAATTATTGGAATCATTCGTGATATTATGAGTTGCACCACTGTCTGGATACCACAGTCAATCCTCTAGAGTTGATGGAATTCTACAGAAAGACGAGTCATTATTATCATTTGTCCGGACAAAAAAATTTGTGAAAAATTTGATCATACCTATGCCAGCAGTTGATGACAGTATGTCCTGTTTTGTCATGTATGTGACATTGTGGTGTATCTGATATCCGAAAATTAGATGAAACATGGTATGAATTGCGATTGTTGTTTCTTGAAACTGAATTTCTGCTAGATCATCGAGAATTATCAGAACCACAAATTCTTGCACCACGAGAAGAATTAGAGCGAAACTTATTTTGATTAAACTGATTTCCTATAAGATATGGTGCAGAAACAATATTAGCTTGAAGTATTGAGTTAACAGTAAGTTTGTGATCTATGTAGAGATTTAAGATCTATGTAGAGATCCCGTAAACTGATAACAGTGATGAAAAGATCATAATCATTAGAAAGACCATCCAAAATGACCTTAATATGATTCTTTGAAGAGGTAGGAGCTCTAATCGCAGCTAAAGAATCAACGATCTTCCTGACGTCCATGAAATACTCCATAACCGTTCTATTATCATTTGGTGTTTTCAACTGAATTTTTAACTTCTTGATCTTTGCTCTGGTGTGCGTAGAAGGTCTTCAAGTGAGTCCAGATTTGTCCTGAAGATTGGAGGCCAATCATCTTGGTTAGAAGCAATTTAGTAGAAAAGAAGCCAAGCCATGATTAGTTAATCCAACATCTTGTAGGATGTATAAACTATATTCTTGAACATCTTGCAGTAAAACTTGATTTCCTTCAAAGAAAATGAGAAAAGTTGAGACCCCATAACATAGCAAGAATTTGATAACTCCAGAGCAAAAAAATTTCTTTATCAAGCTTGATTTGAATCAAGCTTGATTTGAATCAAACTTGATTTGAATCGGAATAGTAAAATGATGAATTTCTTTATCAAGCTTGATTTGTATCAAACTTGATTTGAATTGGAATAGTAAAATGATGAACTTAAGATGATGGAAATAAAAGATCACTTTGAGATGCAGCAGAAGAGGAAATGGAAGCCATGAGAAAAAAAACTTAAAAACTTAACTCATGATACCATGTTAGGTAAACAAAGAAAACGCAATGAATCTATTTATAAAATGTGCAAAGTATTCTGTTACAAATAGTACATGTGTGCTTATATAATATTGATAAAGTTATATAAAAAGACAACTTTAAACCCATGCGAGCAGTACTAACCCCTACAAGGAAAAATAGCAACAAACAGACCTTTAGCATCATCATCTTATTCAAACTTATATTTTTGGAGTGAAGATATTTGAAAGCCATGACGAGGGTTATGTATATAAAACTTGGAGATGGAACGGTGAATAGTGATCTGTTTGTTGCTTCCGCATTACACGTGAAAGTGGCAGACATGCACGATATCATGCCTGATTTTGCTTACACGATTGCTATATGCCGTGTCTGTTTCAATGTCCCGCATGGAAAAGGGATTAAGTATTATAACATAACCTTAAGTATTATAACATAACCTTATCTTATCTACGATATAATTTCGAAATAGAAGGAAAATCAACTAATCAGAAACTAAGCATTGAAATAAAAATTTCAAATTGCAAAAAAAACTAACTATTCAGGGTATGCAATATCAATACCAAAATGCAATAACAATCAAATTCCAAATTGAAGATAGTAACCGGAAAATCAATTCAATAACAATTACAACGGTAATAGTAAATCGAAATCCAAAATTCAAAGTTCAAATTGAAGTGAAATATGATGGTGTCAAAAACATACCTCAAAGTAACAATAACGTAATGAAAAATAAGTTACACACTGTACTCACGGAAATCTGCCAGTGCCATGATTAGGCATTTGGTGAATTAAAAGTCTCGGAAGACAATGGAAACCATTAGAATAAATTGAAGACTTGGAACATTAAAATAAATACGAAATAAAGAAACCTACGTTTTGGAAAGAACTTTAAGGAAGAGACTGCTGATCAAAGTTTGGCATAGTGGGGATGGACTTAACTCTTATGATTTGAAGTGTCACCATCTTGTCGTTCCACCATCATGACAAGTTGTTTCTGCATCACCTGGACTGGGCCCTCCAACTGTGTAGTCCTTTCATTTAGTGAGTTTGCTCTTTGTGTTGCAGCTTCAGCTTTTTTATTTGCTTGCCGGACTTTTTGACGAAGTTGTTCATTTTGAGCCCAAAGATTAGTGGTAGAAGCAAGCAATGAGGGCTGAGTAAGGGATGACATTCCTTGATAGAAGTTACCAGCCAAGTCTCCAACACCATAAATTCTATCTCTACTCTTTCCTCCAGCAACATCTTTCCAAGTCTGAAGCTTCGTTGTTGCATGTAGTTGGTGGACACCAGTAACTGATCCTTTAGAACTATCTGATTGTATGGCCTTCAACGGCTCATGATAGTTTCCCTACACAATTATTAGGAGATGAAAATGTTAGTAAATTAGATTAGAAATATAAATAAAGTAAGAAAAAATTAAAGTAATGACTCACATAAGTTTCACAAGCACGAGTATCAACCCAATCACATTTTTTGTTGGTGTGAGTGGCCATAAATAATTCGTCGAGTTCAATCGGACGACCATATTTACGTTCTTGGTATACATTTAGACACGCTATATGTTACACAACTAAATTCAATTACATGTAACAAAGTCATGATACTTACCAGGTTCAATGCAATGTCCAAGTGTGATCTACAACCTGTTGAGTGCAATGCTCCACCCCTAGCCGAAGATTGATTAATCTTATTCTGAGATGATTTTTCTTTAAACTTTTGGGAATCCCAATAGTTCAGAAGTTCACCCCATGTTTGCTCTCCTATCCAAATAGGCCGGGTGCCTTTGATCCTGGCTTTGGTCAACATGTCACAAAGTTGTTTTTTGACTTTGGACTCATAGACCTTTTTTATTTGCCACTCATCCTGAGGGGCCCAAGTCACTCTACTCTGTAAAAACACAAGAATATATAAATTAATATCATGGTATTCAAAAATTGGTTAATCTATATAAAATTGAAATTAATAATTAAAATTACCTTAAAGTCAATCCACCATCTAAGTTGGTCCTCTTCAGTCATGGCATCATAATGATGGTAAGGACCCCTAAATTGAGACTTAATTGAGTACCCAATGGCCTCAATAGCATAATGGTTGGGTGTCCAACTATAAAAACATACAAATAAAAATTGTTTAACATTAAATGTACACACATTTGCAAAATAATATGAACAACATTACCTACCCTTTACCAAGAGGTCGGATGATGATCCTTCCACTGGCATCACAATGCACCTCCTTAGTAGGGAGATCGTGGTCCGAAGTAACAGTGGTGGGATGGACTGCAACGTTACCTATGGGTTGCACTGAGGGAGAGGGAGAAGTTTGAGATATCTTCACTTCATGTGATTCGGCTGGCTTAGACATGTCATTCTTATGTAAGAAGTTTGTTTGATGCACTGTCAACCGTTGGATACATAAGCCATCACTTTGCTTTAAAACCACAACCTGAGATGGCAGTATTTGTTTGTTGGGAAATGCTTGACAGATCTTCCCTTCATGTAATTGGGATGACTTAGGTGTGCCATTTTTATATGCAAAGTCTCTTGGTTGTTCTTGCAGCCGTTGGACATATAAGCCATCGCTTAAATGAATCTGAGATGGCCATATCTGTTTGTGGGTCAGTGATTGAGAGATCTTTGCTTCATGTGATTTGGCTGGCTTAGACATGTCATTCTTATATGCAAAGTCTGTTTGTTGCTCTGGGGGCTGTTGGACAGGTAAGCCACAGGATTGGTGCTCTGCCAAAATACAACAAGAACATCAAAGAATGACATAGCATAAGCTTAGAAGAGTAAGCCTGCAATATTACCATCAAACATTCACAAAAAAAAGAAAAAACTTGCTTACAGTAAAAGGGAAAGCATGGAAAATGAAAATAACAAACCTGCAGTGTGATTCGAAGTGCAATTCCACATAGTGCTATTCTTAGTGAAATCCAAAAGAGGAACATCTGGTGATCTCCGGAGAATGGGAATGGACTTTGGTGAATTGCATTGTGGTTTTACAGGATCAGCAATATCCAGTTTTGCATTTGTAACTGCCTTCACGTCTTCGGTCAGTAAAGATGATTTCGTACAGGTAGCCTTGAAATTGTTTCCCACTTTTTTATGTCGACTATCTGGAGTGCTAGATTCTGTTTCTTGATCATCTGCAATAACTTGAGGTAACTCACACAATAACCGGTCCTGCTCATCAGGTCTCTGAAGCTTCTCTCTTTTTTCTAGGTATTCATCCAATGTACTTCAAATTCATTAAGGAATATTTGTTTCAAACAAAACCTTTCTTAAAATTTTATTTAAAAAGATTACTAAACAAATCATATAGCATTATACATATGATGAGACGTAATTCTAATGAAGTTGTTGAATAAGCATATCAGTATTATTATTTGTAAAAACGAAATCAAAGTATAAATCTAACTATCAAGGATCATGAAGTAATGAAGTTGTCATGGGTTAGTATGTATATATCGATTGCCATAAATAGCCCGTGGTTTTAATTTACAAATAGTACATTTAATAATGTACAAAGTATCTACTAGTGACAAGGGTGGTGTAATGTGCTAACTATGTTGTTGCCATCTTCTGATGTAAAAAACGGATGGGAAGACATACCACAATATAGAAAAAATTGTCAAATGAACAGAAAAGGATATTCTCTACGCCAACCCTTTTCATTAGCTCGATCAATAAGATTTTGTAGCCGAGTAAGTTCTGTAGCAATCCACTGAAACAAAATCATCACCAAAAAAGAAAGCAGGAATAAGGAAATATGAAAGTTAAGGCGAAAATAAACCCACATATCAAAAGGATGTAAAGTACATGCACAGTTTCAGGACATTTATATGATAAATTTGAAGATATTTTTAATGTGTCCTCTATTAATCTTACAATTTGAATATCTTCACGTTTCAAAAACTAGCTTGACAACTTATGAAGAAATCATGAACAGAAACACAAACAAAGCAACTAAAACACAAGGTTCAGCTACAGTTCAGTACATACATGCTTAGTAATATCCTCATGCAATACTCTTGCTTTGTGCTCCATATCCACCTACCATGTATAAAAGAAAATGTCATTATATACATTCATTAAAGCATCAGACACATTATCTAGAACAAAACATAATTATACGAATACAGAATACACTGCTCTTTATTCCTTTCAGTTCACAATCTATGGAAGTGGATTGCTATAGTGCTGTAGGAATCTCACTATTTTTTTAATAAATAAGTCAAAGCAATTAAAAGAGCTTACAGTCATAGGTCTCTTGACCCAGCCATCTTTCACTCTTAGGCGCAAATCCTCACACTCCTCCTGAAACCAAAGTCACATAATCTCAAACCCACCATCAACTTCCAGTTAAATGCGCTTATTTAAAACAGTCACTGAAGTAATCAAGCGTTAGTTTGATAGAAATTAATAAAGAACAATGATTACATACAGATACCTATAAACTTTTGGCTTAGCACTAGAATCAAGCAATGACTACTACTACTTTTGCTAAATAAAGCAAAATGTAGCAAGATAAAACTACCTCAGAGAAATTATCATCTGAAAGCATTTGAACTGTGATGTCCTTAATGAAACCAGAAGCCCGAAGGTGAATTTCCCCATTTACTTCAGAACTTTTTTTCGTACCTGGATAATCCAGAAAAATAAAAAGATTACATTTCAGCAGATTAGAAGAAATAAATGTCACTGTCATTGCGTGCCAAATTCACAAATAAATAATAGATTAAGACAAAACACTAAGAGAAATAATTCCAGGAAGGAACCCATGGAAAAATTAACTAGAAAGCAAATGGATTAGAGTTTTTGTTGACCGTTATTGTGAATAGTCCAAAGTATTCAACTAGGATGAATCATAACAGACGCATGAACTACATTAATGACGTCAAAAAGCAGTACATGTTGTACAACTTTTTCCTAGTTATTAAAAATTAAAATCCTACGCACATGAGGTTATTGGATTAGATTGTTTTGTTCTCTGTCACTCATGGTGAATAAATCAAATAATTCAATTGGGACTAACCATACCCAGCCTTGCTTCAGGGCATGTTTGGATGAACTTCTCTATAAGTCCTTTATTGGAGAGAAAAATAAGATGAAAAATTAGAATTAGCATCTCCATAAACTAAAATTAGCTTATGCACGAGCTAATTGTTGGCCTAGAAGAGTGTCTCATGCCTCAAGATAAGACGTTTTGACCATGATGATTAAAGATGCCAAAGAGGTTTGGAATGTTTTAACTTTAATTGTATCTCGTTGAGTTTTTTACATAAGGTATTCACAAAGTTATAATTAATACCTGACCATATTAAAATGTGTTAAAAAGAACATGAGTTTTGAAAAATGAAAAATTGTTTTTATGACCTTGTTAATCAATTACCTTTTTGAATTATCGATTAACCTTCAACAAAAGAGAATAATCGATTAAACTAGAAAGTTGGAAAACCATGTCTTAAGATTTTAATGGATTAACATCTTTTGCTGTCCATTGAGTATGTTTTCTGCATTTATCACAAGGCGGAGATAATCGATAAACACGTGCCATAATTGATTAAAAGAAAAACTGTTCTAATTGTTTTTCAAAATCTATGAACAATCGATTAACATCTTAAATAATTAATTAAATATGTCCCTATCAATTCTAAATCAGCATTTTTTGAACTCCATATGTAAAGCTTATTACTTAATCTTTTCAATCAATTACGAATTCTATCAAAAGCAATTTGAATCAAGGTTTTCTAAGCAATTGTCATTCTCTCAACTGTGCAAACAAGGTTTAAAATAAGGTTGTGTTATGTTGAGATTTAAACATTATTGATTGCTTCTGCTGTGACAAGTTGGTAAATTCTTTTATTGTGTTTTGTTGGATGGTGTGTGCCAGTGTATATCCTCTTGACTGTCAAGAGTTGATTAGGTTTATATCCACTTGAACATGTTCAAGAGTTGATTCTTTCCTAACACTAATTTGTATAATCTCTCTCAGATACTTTTACATATTTTTTTTACATATTTTTTTTTGTTAACTTGCGCACAAGTTAATTTTAGCTTATAGAGAAGTTAATTTCTTGTTTTTTTTTTCTTTTGATTTTTCTCTTCTAAAAAAACTTATAGAGAAGCTCATGCAAATAGTCTGTATACTAATAATGCCAAAACAGAGTTCATAATAATAAGTATTTGCTTTATTTATGGGGACCCCAACAGGAGTTATGTCACAGGATTAGATAATTTTGTAAACATTCCAAATTCTTCAATCAAGCAATTTGACTAATTTGCTAGATCATCAGATACATGTGATCCAAACCAATGACGTAAAAAAGATAGTAAGTACATTTCAGTTTGCTTTTTTGTTAGAAACCTCCGCTTTTTAGAAACATGAGAATGCAATGTCATAATTAATGAACTGCGGCCAGATTACCTGTGACTTGCAAAAGCAGGCGTGAGTTTTTCTGAAGGTAGTCATTTGGATCACGTTTGGTTCTTATGAAGCTTCCAACTACTTTAGTCTCAAAAGTTTCGGGGTCCTTTAAAAGCTCCTCAACCAGACTCTTCTTCAAATAAACAAGCTTGATGTTGGCAGAAACTACAGCAGCAAAACAGCTCTTTGGTTTTGGTTTTTCAAAAACCGGCTTCTTCGGTTGACTCCTTCTCTCTGAAGGTGCTGTTCTCGAAGATTCACACATTGAAAAGGCTTTCTTATCCTCTTCTGACTCAAACAAATCATCAGAGGATTCCTCACAATTCTCCGCATAGTGTGACTCAAGCAAGTCATTGATTCTCAGCCGGCTAATGTTCTTCCTTCCAAACAGCGAGTGAAGCTTCTCATCACACTCAATTCTCCTTTTATTTGTTTTGTGAAAGAGATTGTTCTGCTTAACATAGTCCATTACAATATTTGCAACCTCCCTTTCAGCTATCTCCTTGTTTGTATCTCTACCAATGGATTGGAGAAACCTAATAAGGGAAGTCGATCCCCATCCTTGATATTCCTTTTTCTTTGTCCTGTATTTCCTTTTCCTCCTCACCGGAGTCTGAACCTTCCCATTAATTTCCTCCACCCAGAAAGAACCACCATGAGATTCACCATCCATTCTTCCTACAATAAATACTCCCAAATTCAACCTTCTCCACTAAAATGCTCGCAGCCTTCTACCTTTCAAACTCTCCCCATGCTCTGTCCGTTGACAATCTCCTGCTAAGACTTAAATTGATTAAAAAAACAGACATAAATTGGAGAACAAGTAACAGAGGTCAAGAATAGTTTCCAAACGAAACGATTCGTATCAATAAGATAGTTATAACAAAAAAACATGGCATGCATTTGCTATTGCCCTTGAAAAAAAAATAGGAGTTGAGCTGAAAGCACCAGCAAGGAGAATATAACATGAAAGAAAAACAATGAAGCATAAGAAACACGCATTCACAAGTAGAACGAAACGAAAACCCTACAAAATCGTCATCACCAACACATAATCAAGCGAAAAGAAACATGCAATTAGCTGTAAGAAAGGTAAAATGTACGAACAAAATTGAACAAGCGAGCTAGCAAACGAGCGAGAGAGAAAGAGAATAAACACCTTTGATCAAAGGCGTGTTGGGCGAGAGAGAAAGTGATAAGATAGTAGCAAAGAAGGTTCACAAGAAGCAGAAAGCTCTGCTTCTGATTGATGGTTGAAGAGGCTCTGCCTAGCGTGTCTTGGAGAGAGTGAAGAAGTAATACAGAAAACTACAAAAATTAAATGTTTAGTAGGTGGGAATCTAATATATGTGAATTTCTTTTCTATTTTTTTTCATTTAATAGACTTTTTATATTGAGATTATTAGTGTTATTCTAATTATTAAATATATTTAATTATTTTTAACATATACTTAACCTCACTTTGGTAAGTAAACCAATATATAGACGTCACTAGCAATGGTGTATGCAAATTCAGGCATGGTATCCTGCATGTGTGCCACTTTTCACATTATAATCAGAAAACAACGAAAACATCACCATTGTATAAATAACCCTCTTGAGGGGTATTTTTCTCTTCACAGTAAGAACAAAAGATGAAGTATTTTTCTCTTCACAGTAAGAACAAAAGATGAATTTGAAGAACAACAACACGATGGTGCTAAAGGTGTGCTTCATGCTAAAGATGGGTTTGCATTTGGTTCCACGATTTTATGATTTATAAATAAAAAAAATGTAAAAGTTTAGCAATTTTTTCTCGACCGTACTCATTTTATTTAGAATTTTTTTCATATAACTTTCAATATTTTGAGTACGAAGAAAAAATCAACAATAATATATCGACACGTTTTATTTCTTAACATATTTTTTTTATACTTTACCTTTTTTATTACTCATTGAATACGAGGAATTTGAGTTTCCTTTTTTTATTTATATTAATTGACTAATTTAAAAGAGAAATAGAGGATGCTAATGATAGAAATATTATTAAAAATTATTTATTTGAGAAAAGGTTAAAATTCAGTTAAATTCTTAAAAAATTACTGAGGTCGAACCTTAAATAAAATTATATTGTCATTTATATATATGGATGAAAGTGCTGTCCTTTTCATTTTAAAAATTTATTAAATAGTTTTTTCATAATTACAAAAATGAGAACATTTATTTTTTAGTTTTTTGTTTTTAAATTAGTTCAAAAGTATGAACTATGTATCAATTAACTTAACCTGCCAAATTAATTTATACAATGATGTACTACAAGAAATAAAAAGTTTCTTTTTCCATGCTAATTTTTAGTTTTCCCAAAAAAAACTTTTCCAATACCCAAGGCATAGAAAGATATAACTACATTTATCCATACAAATTTTCCATTTATGTAAAGTAGGGTAGGCTATAATTGTATTTATCCATACAAATTTTTATCTTTTTAGGTATAACTGCATTTATGAAAGAAATTGAAATTATTTTTAGTAAATAATATTTTAATATTATTATTCATTTTTTATTTTCACATCAATATATATTATTATTTTATTTATATATAATATTTTATTAATAAAAATAATATTAAATATGAGTAATTTGTAAATAGTAGTATCACTAATATTTTTTATTGTTTTTTCTTGTTTTAATAAAAACAAAGCAACAATAACCCATATATTATTTACTGTTTATCTTTATATCCCTTTATACTGATTTATACAATAAAGTATTATATAAATAATAATATATAAAAGTGTTAAATAGAGATAAAAAATAAAGGATAATGTCAAATATCATCCGTATAAACAAAGTCTCAGGCTTTGTTCATCATAGAAAGAGTTCATTTCTATCTCTTTAAGTGATCATCTTCACCACTGGACTTGCAAGATTTGTAACAAAAATCAGTGGTGTGAAGGCAACGACACTTGCCTGGCATTGATCGTGTACACATACAGGATTTGCAAGCTGAGTGGCATGAATTGAACCTAATATCTGTAAATTGGCATCGAGGAGGTATTGATTCTGAGAAGCCTCGTCGCTTCAGTCACGATGATTATCACTTCTGAGGTGCTTGAAAGGAAATGTGTGCCCGGAAAATGCGTGTTTGAGCACGCAGTTTGTTTTTATGTTGCTTGTAACTCTGATATGTAACCTGATTGTTAAATTGGTGTATTGATATTGTTAAATGGAAAAACTATTTTGGTGTGGCTAATCAGTAAAGCAAGTACTATGACAAAATAAGCTATTTTTAGGAAGATTTGTTTAAGATTTTGTCGTTTATCTTGGGTTAATCTCTTATTCTATATTTCTATATTAAGGTTAGATCATTCCTTAAATATTATTATTAATTTATTCTTCATTGTTAAAAAAAAAAATCACTTCTGAAGTGGTTTAGATTCATTTGAGCAGTAGTAACCCCTACAAGGAAGAGTAGCAACAAACACATTTAGCACCTCATTGTTGTTCAAACTTATATTTTGTTTCTACAGTGAAGATATTTGAAAGAGCCATGACGAGGGTTATTTATATAAAATTTACAGATGGAACAGTGAACAGTGATCCGATTGTTGCTTATGCACTCCACGTGAAAGGTGGCACACATGCAAACTCACTTTTCTGAATTTTGCATGGTAAGTATAC
>Ga0099825_1004124_pt1 | contig 19134 bp, 6 predicted proteins | sample SiratroredBW_FD_76838 | JGI IMG/M metagenome (GOLD analysis project Ga0099825, IMG submission 76838) | Root nodule microbial communities of legume samples collected from California, USA - Siratro red BW | ecosystem: Host-associated > Plants > Roots > Nodule | place: USA: California | collected... | reverse complement strand
TCTGGGGGAAGGCCTTGAGGAAATCTCTTGGTGTCAGTGCAGTAATTGTAAATCATGTAATTCTTCTGCACCCAACCCAGTCTTTCTTGGTTTGTTGAATCCAACTCTTGGGAGTACCATGCACTGGAGGAGCCAGAGTTGGAACTGCAAGAAGAAGATGATCCGGAATGGACACAGGCATCGGCATTGAAATTCCTATAAGAAGCTGTGAAAGGAGCTTGGCTCCAATCAGTCTTCACAAGACCACCTCTCGTTGCCCAGTCATCAGCATTCCAAAGGCTAGAGTATATCCTCATCGGTTGATTCTTGGGAAATGCAACTCCTTTTGATTCCATGTTCTTGAATTCTCTTATGGGAGTCCCATCTACTGAGAAGCTGAAACATGTTGTGAACCACCATAGATTCAGTAACATAATTCATGGCACTCCGTGTGTGAAATTAAAACATAACATTATGTGGTCATTGAGAAGTGCTTACATTATGCGCTGAGGATTCCAGAGAATGGAATAGGTATGGAAATCTGCTGTTGGGTCAAACCAAAGATAGAACTGTTGCTCTCTGTTGCCTTTGCCCTGACTGAACACATTGGTGTGAAGGATGTAAGGCTCACCACTCACATTCCCCAAGAATTCAAAGTCAATCTCATCCCAGTTCGACCCTTTTGACGATAACTGCATTGCATCACACAAAACCAAATTAGAATAAAAGTCAACAGGACTAGCATGGAGGAATTAATGCATAAACACAAAGCATCAACATTATGTTGGATGTTTACTTACATAATAGGCAGTGACAGTGCCTGCAGAGTTTCCAGGTACAAGTTTGAGTTGCATATCGATGTTGCCAAAGAGATATTCGTTTTTGGACTGAAAGCCTGAGCCAGAGGCTTTGTCAAGGGAAAGACTGAGAAGGTCGCCGTTGTTCTGTATCTTGCCTCGCCCATCTCCCCATGTTACGTCAAAATCCTGATAGAAGTTGGAAGCAGAAGCTGCGATAGCACTGGCCAATACCAATGCATAAAGAACATTTATTGTTGAAGATGTGGAATGAAGAGATGCCATGGTTGATTTCAATGTCAGATTGAGGGATGGAATAATGGATGTCTGGGGTTGCATTTATAGAACTTTGTGACTTCAAAGATGTGGAAGAAACAGAGGAAGGTGCAATCATTAAAGTATTATTATAGTTGCCTATAAGATGTAAAACAAAACATTAAAATATGAGAAATTGGGTGTCATACTCGTTTTCTTTGAGAAAGTGGAGTTGTTTGTTTGGTTGCGTCGTAGGACGCGCTTTTGCTTTTTAAGGAGTCACCAAATTGCAAAGCTGGTAGGGAGTGGGCACGTGGGTCTCCAACTAATGTTCACAACACCGCCACCAAGCCCTTGGGTTATAAAGTAATTTTCTTATTCACTATCATCAATTGCTTCTTTATTTCAAGAACAGAAATAATCATTAAACTCTTGTTTGAAATATGACGAAAGTGTTTAAAATAATAATTAATTTATTTTATTTTAAATTCTAGATGTGGTAGTGATTCTCCTGCGTGTTAAAAGCTATTTACAGTTGGCAAATAAAAGTCATCAATAGTTTAAAAATAGATATTTTAGACGCTTACTGCTCACGGTTCAAACTCGTGTCAAAAACACATTAATATTGCCTGAAATGTAATGAAAATACGTTAATGATTTTGAAAAAATTATGATTTAATTTAAAAAATAAAAAAAAACTGGTCCCAAAATTCTTTCTTATGCCTTGATTTTATCTTTTGTTTTAAAATCAGAGAGAATGGAATTATAAATGGAAGTGAATAAAACAGGTCAAATCTCAATTATAATATTTTCATAAAATTGTTTCGTAGTTATTTTATATCTCAGTTAATGTATGTACATATTTATTAAGAAGAATGATAAATACCGGTTTTTATATTTATGAATAGAGAAGAGTCATTGTTATATTCTTTTCAAAAAGTTATAAATGTATAAACATTTCGAGAAAAGAAAAATAAGAAGAAAAGAATAAAATAAATCCTTTACTGATTATGAAGATCATGTAAGTAAAGTTAAGGATGTGAGTGAAAGTTAAAGATAACAATATGGAATTAATATAAGAGCTAAACATTAAAGCACATCTACTCGTATAAATTTATATTAATTTTTTAATATTTGATTATATAGCTTATGATTAGATATAACTACATATTTTTATTTATTATTTATATTATATATTCATAAATATAAATTTATATTTTATTTCACAAACTATTTTAATATAATTTTTTATATGTTTTCTTATTTATTTTTAGTAGAAAATTATTAAGATTTTCACTGTAATTATTATCCTTGCAGTAAAAATAAGGTTCTCTTGAGATTAAAAAATTAAAAAGTAAATAATATTTAATTTTTCTAATTTAACTTGCAAATCATTAGTATATGAGAGATAGGACAGACTTTTTAATCCACTATACAAATTAGTCTATTTTTACCCAATCAAATATGAGACTGGTCAAATAGAGATATTATGAACATGAGTAGTCAGGATAATTAATTATACGTTGTAAAATCAGGTTAATCCTCACTATTGAACATTTATAATAATTAATTATTTTAACATGATATTTATGAAGATTTAATATTTCTAAATATGATGATACACATGACAAGCTTTTTAGGCAAATATTTTAAAAAAAAACTTATTAATTAAGATAATCCTTCTATAACAAAACTTTTACAATGAATCAAAGAATTTAGAATCACGGAAATTACAACATAAAAGAATAGAAAAATGAAAAAGAGACTGTAGCATGGATAAATAGATAGGAAAATAAGAAAAAAAAAATTAGGCGACGTTGCATTCCGTAGGAAGACCTTGTGAAAATCTTTTTGTGTCAGTGCAGTAGTTGTAGATCATGTAATTCTTCTGTACCCACTTCAGCCTCTCCTGATTACTGGAGTCCAATTCTTCTGAGAGCCAAGCATTGGGAGAAGAGGCAGAGTTTGAGCAAGAAGAAGTTCCAGAGAACACAGTGCATGCATTGGCATTGAAGTTTCTGTATGAAGCTGTGAATGGAGCCTGGCTCCAATCGGTCTTAACAAGCCCTCCCCTTGTGGCCCAATCATCTGCATTCCAAAGGCTTGAGTATATTCTCATTGCTTGGTATTTCGGGAATGGAACACACTTTGACTCCATGTTCTTGAACTCCCTTATTGAAGTTCCATCCACCGAGAAGCTGAAATAGAACAAAATCAAGGAATAGACTCAATCACTAGTTGGAAACCGAAGCAAAAGCAGAAGAAAACATGATAGCATAATAGACATCTAGAAACTTACACAATACGTTGAGGATTCCAGAGGATAGAATAGGTGTGAAAATCTGCAGTTGGGTCAAACCAGAGGTAAAATTGTTGCTCCCTGTTACCCTTGCCTTGGATATACAAGTTGGTGTGGAGGATGTATGGGTCACCGCTCAAATTCCCCAAGAATTCAAAGTCAATTTCATCCCATGTTGCTCCTTTTGAAGATAGCTGAAATTAAGCACCACAAATATTTCTCATAAGTTAAAACTTATAAATAATATGAATGATTTAGATGCATATATAGGGAGGTAGGAAATGTATGATTAATTGAAGGCTTAAATAGTAGGCAGTGACAGTGCCAGCAGAGTTGCCAGGGACTAGTTTGAGTTGCATGTCAACTTTGCCATAAAGGTATTCGTTCTTGGACTGGAAGCCCGAGCCAGAGGCTTTGTCAAGAGACAAAGTGAGAAGTTCGCCATTGTTTAGTATCTTGCCCCGACCATCTCCCCAGGTTACATCAAAATCTTGATAGAAATTGGCTGCAGAAGCAATAACAAAATACCCAACAATGCATATTAGCAGTAGAAGTCTTGAAAAAGCCATGCAAAATTATTTCTGTATGAAACCGAATGAAATTGTTTTTGGTTATTTGTGAGAATGTTGGGTGATAGTGCAAAGAGTGGTATTTATAGGAGGAGCAATGCAAACGGAAAATGGGTAGGTTGTGAATTTTGAACTAGTTCTTCACAGCTGCTGAAAAATGAGAAAGGAGTAAAGGAGTAGCTGTTTGTTGTAAATGGACGTCACATTTTACGCGTTTCTGCATACAATGCATGTCAGGAGGCACTGTCATACTCAATATACATGGTATCTTATAATATTTTATTTTGTACTATTTTTTTTTTAAGAATAATATATTTTTACACTACTTTTCATCCGTTATTTCCATTTACACCAGTTTATCTTAATAAAATATTATATAATAATAAAATAATAATTTATTTCATTATTAAATAAATGTATTTTACTATATATAGTGTAAAAATATCATAACTTTTTTTAGTTAACTAATATCATTAAGTATAATTCTTTTTCTGAATCCCTAAACTAAGAGTAGTGAATTATAACTGTATAATCCAAAATAAATTTGCAATTGACTATGCATCTGAAACCGATTTACAGTTATATAATCATGGTATTATTTAATATCTGAGAAGTTATTCTTGACAATGACTTAACTCATAAAACTGAAAAGTAAAATAAAAAATAGCAGCTGAAACTAAAATAAATTTGGCATTGTTTTTTATTTTAATGGAAAACTTTGATACGGATTTGTATCTATCATATACACGTTTTGAAGCATATACAACTATTAATACAGTAGTTAAAAAATCATTAGCAGAAAAAATTAAGTGATGTATTTTATTAATAAAAATTAACGTATAATTATATCACCTTTCATCATTATTTTACCTTACACTCAATTAGAAAGAAAAATGGATCATTTGGTTTTTAAAAAGTTGTTTTCTGTTTTATTTTATTCTTTGTTGTATAAAAATTATATCAAAAGGTGAAAACAAGAAGTGGAGTTAATATAAAATAGAATATTTATTGGAATGAAATGATAGAGATGGTATGAAAGTGTTAGTTGAAGTAGACATAATAATAAAAAAAATGAGAACTGGTTAACAATCATGCACTAACAGAGCTGTTAAAATCAATCCAGAACTCCCGTCCGACTTAACAGTTTACCTAAAAATTTATACAGGGTTGGTTGAACTCATTTTTTTAGTCTAACCATGAGGTCACTTTAACTAAATTTAAATTAAAAATAAAGATAAAATTTATAATTTTAAATAACTTATACTATTAAATTTAAATTTTAGATATAATAAATTGATATAAATAAATATATTATTATACAGGTAAGTATTTTTAAAAAGTTTACTTCAACTTTAATATTTTTAAAATATAATTATTTTTTATAAAATAAATTAGTCCATAAATTTATGAATCAATCTAGATAACATCAAATTTAAATTGCGGTCAAATAAATTAATTAAAAGTACTTGATTCAATTTAATTCATAATTTTATTTATGTCACTTCATCTATTTTAAGAATTTTTATGACCAATTTGTTGACCAAATCTATATTAACATACCCCAGTCCCAAATCACCAAACATAATTTTTATTTTGACAGCTATAGAGAATTGAAACAGCGGTACCGCAATCCCAAAACACTAGCATAATGTGCAGATAGATTGAAACCAGGTCGAGAAGATACATTGGTTTGAGAAGAAATGAATTAAATTATTTTAATTATATAGTTTATTATCAATTAATAATATATTTTATAATATATTTTTCAATTTCATAAATTATAATATAGTTTAATACAAATAATTCTAGGAACATTTTATTTTTTTATACTATTTAATTTATTATCAATTTAGTGAAATTTAAATAGTACGGATTTATTTCAATATAGGTATATTTTTAACAGTATTATAGGTAAGCAGAAGAATATTCTAGAAAAAGAGGAGGAAGCTAAACTCCAAATTAGTGTGGGGTTTGGGACATCATTATGAGAGCTGGATACAGATGGCGGGTAGAGGAAAGTGGAGATGATCTAGATATTTAGACACTGAAATTGGTATTCTACCAAGTCACGCCATAAACCCTGATAAAGACTCAGATTTAGCATTTGAAACTATCAATTCATGTCAAAATTATAATTCTTATCCAGGATTGACTTAAAGGTCTATTAAAGGCTTTATATTTTAAAAAAAACTTTATCATTAATATATTATATATTATATATTATATATTATATATTATATATTATAAATTAAAATATATTTACTTTTAAACTTAAATTTAAAAAAATTAATTAATTTAAAACATCATAACTGATTATTGAATTTTATTAATATTATAAATATTATTTAATTTATAATAATTTTAAAACTTATCCTATTAAATAATAAATTAATAATATTTTATATTTAAAAAAACATTGAATAGTTAAATAATGAATTTATCTATATAAGAGATTTTAGACCATTTCTAACTTTTAAAATCTTAAGATATTGTGTATGTAGATTTTTATTCTAAATATTACCCATCATCTATATTTAATGTATGACTCTTAATTTATCACTCTCATCGATTATATATGATTTTAATTTGATCAAATATATAAAAATATTTTTTAATAATTAAGAATGCTAAACAATAATTCTGAAAAAATCATTACCAAATCAAAATATTGATTTTTAGGGATTAACATGTCAAACAGAAGTTAGAAGAATAACATGGTGATACAATTTAGTTTTTTGAAGAAATTAATTAAATAAGTAATTTTTAAGAACTGATATTTTAACAGGAGATCACCTGAATTTTCGATGAAATTTTTTTGGCAAGTAAAATTAGTAAGTGACAAATTATTTTGTAGTATTTACCAACTAGTAAAAACACTTATAACTCTAGAAAAGAGAAATTAATTTTTTTTCTAAGAACTAATGATAAATAATGATTTTCATCATGAGGATAATATTGTTCTTAGGTGGACAAGCTTAGATATGGCATCAATACTAATTATGCAAATTTAGTGTTGTAGCACATTTAAAGTTTAAATTAAACTTGGGGAAAAAATATTATGCTATAACTTCATTGCTTGTTTAATTGATATTTAAAAAAAAATCACTCCATATATACAAATTATTAGACATTAAGAATGTTTGTGTTAGAATGTAATTTAAAGCAACTGATCTTAAGAAGTAAAGATCAGTGGAATATGTTTTATTTCTCTCAATAAAATCTTCTCTTAATAACATACTTAAATATCCTAATTATCTTCTATCTGATCTAGAGATATAAAAAAGAGTAGTTGCCCTTGTACAATTCTAATTTCACGAAACTAACAATTACGAAACTAATCATGTTATGAATGTGTCACCCATATTTGTTGGGGCTTGCTATTGAAGACGTAATAATCTCTTTTGTTTTTTAGGTTTTGTGTTCTCCTAATAATAAAAAAGAAAGTTTTAAAACGAAAATATGGGATTTTTTTTTGTAAATTAAGAGAGTGATATATAAGATTTATAAAATAAATATTCAATTTATCATTTTTGAAACTATTAAATAAAAATATTTATTAGTATAATAATAAAGTAGATGGAATAACCATTTTATTCTAGTGTGGATCTAATCCGGACAGTGGTCAAAAGAACATGAACTTGACCCAAATCAGAACCGTAAAGAAGACAAGGTTGACCCGCGAAAATCTGGACCATAACGGTCTCAAACTTCGGAAATATGTGGTGATTCACCTCTGCTTACAACTTTCAAGTATCAAATGATTTATGCCAAACACAGAAAAGTTGAAAAAGTGAAAATTAAGATCAACATTTGACGGAAATCACGTTGAATCGATGGTTTAAGATTTGGTAAAATTTTGTTCAGAAACTATTCAGAATCTTTCCTGGTGATAACCCTCTGGCAGTTAGAGAAGGTGTTTTAGTTGAACAACGACTTTGATGTGTAATTTTGCAGGTACCATACTCTTTAGATTGTAGAGAGGACATGTCAACACTCACAACACAACACCCTCTAACCATTTTCCCGCTCATTCAGGTTGTTTTTCCATGTTGAATTATTGCATGTTTCGGTCTCGTTCTCTCCAGGTTTGCCAATTTATCTTCGATTGCGTTAATTGTCAGAGGTGCAAACAGATGCATGCGTCTGCGTCTTGCTTACTGAATCAATATTATGATCACCTTAGTTTTCCAATGGTTCGTGCAAAATCAAATAAATTTTCACTACAAGAGCAACTGGATTATAATAATTTATAGTTCGATGAAAGTATAAAAGGTATTAGTATTCAGTCCTTGTTTGACAAATAAGATTTTCATAAATTTTATTTTGTAGCATTCATATATAAATAAGAGAAATCGGACTCAATTTCTCTATATATACACATATTTTGTAGCATAAAGAGGGTCAGAAAGTCAGAAGTTGCTAGAACGATAGAAACCGACGGTACATCTTCTAGAATTTACATGCATGTCAGAGAATGAAATGAAACCAACCCCTCCCGCCGCTGACAAGGCAAGCCATAAAGGTTACGTGGAAAGTACCAGAAACTACATTATAAAATTCTCAAGTTGTAGCACTTCGGATAATACTGAATCCTTAGAATAAATAATACCATTGCAAGACATGAACTCAGGTTTGGTTTGGTGGAAGAAACCTAGGAAGGTATAGCTACTGCGCCGAATGTGTAAAATATAAGAAGCCCCACGTAATGGACCACTACAAACTATGATCATTGTGCTAATGAATCATACTGCTGTACAGCTGTTGAATTCCCACATCATCCCACCAACCAACTTTCATTATTGAAACACATCACCAAGCTTCCAGAATCCCCAGAGACCACTATAAATTGGAGGAGGGAACGGATTTGCCTTCTCATCAGTTGTGCACCGAATGTCAACTTTGTCTTACATACTATTACATTAATCACAAACTCTCCAATGGTTGTTTTCTCTTATGTTAAGGTAATGGTTGGGCTTGTCCTAACCTTCCTAATCTCTGTGCCTTCATTGGTTGCCTATGCTGGCAACTTGTACCAAGATGTTGATATCACTTGGGGAGATGGCAGAGGTAAGATTCTGAACAATGGTCAGCTTCTTACTCTGTCCCTTGACAGTGCCTCTGGCTCTGGCTTTCAGTCCAAGAACCAGTATCTCTATGGGAAGATTGACATGCAAATCAAACTTGTCCCTGGAAATTCCGCTGGCACAGTCACCGCTTATTACGTGAGTTCCATTAATCAACCTTATTTATCCAATTCAATAACTTTCAAAACACAGCCAGTAACTTGCTTAATACACCACACGCCTACACATATATTCCTATTGCATGTTCATGTAGCTAATTCTAACTGTTTCTAATGTATATAATTTCTGCATGATGCAGTTGCGTTCAGAAGGGTCATCTTGGGATGAGATAGACTTTGAGTTCTTGGGAAATCTGAGCGGCGATCCTTACATAGTTCATACTAATGTGTACACACAAGGCAAGGGTAACAGAGAGCAGCAATTCTATCTCTGGTTTGACCCAACTGCAGATTTTCACACCTATTCCTTTCTCTGGAATCCTGCACATGTTGTGTAAGTTCATAAAATCCTAAACATGCATACTACTATATGATCTTGCATGGAAATTGGAATATTCAATATTCAAGTCAATTCATGGATTATTTTACTTTTCAGATTCTACGTTGATGGTAGACCAATTAGGGAGTTCAAGAACTTGGAGGGTGCGGGTGTTGAATACCCAAAGAAGCAACCTATGAGGTTATATTCAAGTCTATGGAGCGCTGATGATTGGGCAACAAGAGGAGGGCTTGTGAAGACAGATTGGAGCCAAGCCCCATTCACTGCATCATTCAGGAACTTGAGAGTGAATGGATGCGTTTGGTCCAATGGAGCTTCTTTATGCAACTCCAGCTCTTCTGATAAAACTTGGCTATCTCAACAGCTTGATGCCACAAACCAAAAGATGCTAAAATGGGTGCAGAAGAACTACATGATTTACAATTACTGCACAGACATGAAACGATTCCCTCAGGGTCTTCCTCTGGAATGCACACTTCGCACCAAGTGATCATAACAATACAATCACTGCTCTTGTATATGTGTGTGCATTCTTTCTTCCCACTATTCCACATAGCTTGTGTTTTTCATTCTTGCTGCAATTAATTTTAACTCAAGAGGGCGTGTTATGTAATCATTTGTATTAAAATAGAAAAAATAAAGTGGGTATTTATTTTGAGCAATAAAAGCATTTTAGGGATGTTGAAGCAGCAAACATGGACACATCTTTTTGTTGGAGTTTTAAACTGTGGTTGGCTGCATCACAAGGACTAACCTTTCTGCTGGATCAAAACTCCTACCACCTGAACCAACACTCGTCTCACTTTTAGTGTTAGTGTTAGTGAATCATGAGGCATGGATTATAAAAACTTGTGCTCAATTTTTTTTCTAAACGAGTTATCAGTTTAGTTAGATCCGGAAAATTCTTTAGTAAGTAAAGAAAATGTTATCAACGTTATTAATTAATTCTTTTATGTTTATTGGATTTATTTGACAATGGAGGTGTTAGGTTATTCAAATCTTTAAAAATAAATAACTGAGAAATTTATAAGATACACCTGCTTCACGTCAAATTTAGGAAACACTTATTAAAATTATATATAAGATTGAATAAAAGATCAAGATATCATAATTAGTTAATGCGACTCAAAATCATGTTTTGAATCTATAAAAAAGTAATAAAGAGCTTATTTTATCTTTCAACAAAATTAGAGAGTCATATTATTTAAAGTTTTAAACAAATTAAACTAATCTACGATCTAAAAGAAGTTGTATTTTTGACCCATTGATTATTTTAAAAATTATACTTTGGTTAATATTTTCTTATAAATAGAAATCTCAACTATTTCTTTATTTGGCTTACTATTTACCCCTTAAATCAAATTAATTAAGTTGTGTTTCTGCTGTCTTCTAATTATATATATATAAACTATTTACTATTTTACTCTAGTCTAGTTTTGTTATTGAAAGTTAATGTTAGATATTCAAGTTTTGTTCAAGTTTTGTTCAAGTTTTGTTCTTGACAGATATTTAAGTGTAAGTCCAAGTTCCACGTCTTTAAGGTTTTAAGTTAAAGGTTCTTGACAGATATTTAAGTGTAAGTCCAAATTCCACACGTCTTTAAGGTTTTAAGTTAAATGTGGTGTTTGACTCTGTATCAAAAGTCTTCCGGGCAAGTGTGTCCCGTATAAGTGTGTGAACTGCGGTACAAGTGAGGGGTCATGAGTAACGTACTCGGGTTGAGAGAGGTCATGAGTAATATACTCGGGTTGCGGGTTGAGAGGGGTCATGAGTAATATACTCGGGTTGTGTTTGACTCTGTATCGAAAGTCTTCCGGGCAAGCGTGTCCCGTATAAGTGTGTGAACAGCGGTACAAGTGAGGGGTTGTACTCGGGTTGAGAGGGGTCATGAGTAATGTACTCGGGTTGAGAGGGGTCATGAGTAATGTACTCGGGTTGAGAATGCTTCCGCTCAAGGGGGAGTGTATCAATGTGGAGAAGGAACTCACACTTGAGAGGGAGATTGTTAGGTATTCAAGTCTAAGTCTAAATCCCACATTGGGTACGAATGAGAAAATTGAGCTATATATAAGAAAGAAGACCCACAAACCTAATGCCTTAAGGTTTTGGGTTGGAGGTGGTGTCATTCCCTTATATGGGTTGACTATTGTCTCATTTTTGTGACATCTTCCCGGTTGAAAATGTCTCTCTCGTAACTAACTTTTGAAAATGTCTCTCTCATAACTAAGTATTGGAAAAATCAATAAAAAAATAGATAATAAAATATAAATCAAACTCATTAAAAATTTTGATATCATTTTCAATTTAAAACTTTAAATAAATTTTGATATCATCTTCAATTTAAAACTTTAAATAATAAGATTTGTGTATTTTACTTTTTATATATTACTTATTTCAAATCTATAAATGTGAGAGACTTAAACTCAAGTTTAAGTAATTTGATTTTAGTGTTTATAATTAATATCTTTAAAACTAAACCAAATATTGAACAGATACCGATTTAAGGTTTAATGATTATACTAAAATCGAACCGCTATTAATTAATACAATTATTTTAATAATTAAAATATAGAAGATATTTTTTAAAAATTATATCATAATCTTATGATGCTCAAAAATTAAAATTTATAGATTCTTAACGTTTAAATATATATATATATATATATATATATATATATATATATATATATATAATATTTTAAATGTATTAATATTTCAATTTGACTTTTTTAAGAAGAAAATAAAACTAAAATTTATTCATCCATTCGTTGACACTAGTTTGAAACTTTATCAGATTTTAATCGTAATTGAACGGAATTGAATACTGACTTCTTTTATTGAACTGATCAAATTAGTCTTTTGATCCAATTCTAATAACCATGTTCTAACAAATGACATTTGATGTTGGTTATGGTAGCTAATAAAGTTTCAAAAGTTAACCATGTTCTAACTAATGATTTGATGTTAATTACAACAGCTAGTAAAGTTTAAAATTTTATCCTTAAAATATTGGTACTTATAGGGTAATATCATGTTATAGTTTCATTAAATTCTTGTTGATTACCGGAATGAATTTGAAATAAGAAACTTAATTTTAAAAATTGATCCAGGAGATTTAAATAAGAAAATTAAATAAATTAAAGAGATCAGAGTCACATATATAAGATAAAATTCAAAGATGAAAAATTGAATTAATTCAACAACAATATGGCATTTTCATGTACGTGCATACACTACACTAATTATTATATACACTTATCTTAACAAACTATTTAACACAGAACTATTAAATAAATAACTATATGTATTTTTTGCATTTAAATAACTTAAATCATTAAGCCACTGATTCCAATTTTAAATAAAGTGGAATGTATTTAGAATCAAGTTTAGAATTTTTCGTTATTTAAACAATCTCATTATAATTTACTCTTTCAGATAACTCATTACATTAACTTACATTAAATACACTTTATAAAAAACTTATGTTAAAAGACGAAATTATTTTACATTAAAATATCTGGAGATGATTTACCTAACATAACTGACTAATAAAATTTAAATAAACTAATAGATATCGCAACAACTGATTGCGAGAATTTCGTACTTGTAATTGGACCAGTTTATATTCAGGAGAGTTAACGGGTATTGGGCCTGGGTGTACGTGCACGACAACAAGCAGGCAATTGTTCCTGCACCCGATCAAATTTTTAAAATTCCAGTTCTGCCCTCGACTGGAATTGGGAGGTGTAGGTGTGTTCAGAATGGACTTTTCGAAAGTGAAAAAATACATTTTTAGAAAGATTTTTCCGAAGTCAATGGGAATAGAAATTTCAATCTGAAAAGGGTGTTTCCGAAATCTGAAAATGCATTTCGAAAAGGACTGTAAAAAAATCAAACCTCTTTTATATATATTTTGAATAAAGTGATAGGGTGCAGGAAGTAAACGATGGAGTGCATGAAGCAACGATCCAACAAGCAATGGTAAAACAATCTACAAACTCCAACAAAGGTGAACCAGTTATAAAGTGGCAAATGGGTTAAGATCAGAGAGTATGTGGAATCAACTTTTATTAGGTGTAAGTATTGATGATAGATCCAATCAAAATTCTACACTCTGTACGTTTCCCTTGTTCGGAAGATGTAAAGATCTTTACAGCAATAATTGTATCATAAGTGTAATTTGTTGTTTTCCGGACCAAGAAATAGTGTTTGAGTGTAAATTTGTAAAGAAATCGTAGTGAATAGAAACTGGATAAGTTGAGATGGCAGTTTGATTTTCTTCCCCTTGATTGCATGAAATTCAACAACTCCATTTGCTTTCTATAAACGTTTAAGTCCTCAACTAGTTTAGTTAACCAACTTTAAAGCACCATATAACTTTAATTTAAAGAACCATATAACAAATTATCACTTCTTGAACATTTTTCATAATAGCTTTTTATGAATTGCATAGTTCATTTTCTGAATTTGGTTTGTTGAGTTGCGGAATGTCCTGAATAGGTTTTATTGAATAGCGGATTCAGTAAAAATTCATTGGTAGCGGATTCAGTGAAAATTCATTTGTATCATCAACTGAAAAATTGTCCTATCAATGTTGGTTAGGAAAACCTTAATTAAGCTACATCATATTCCATGTTGGTTACTAGTACTAATTTAAAAAATTGTATTTGACATCTATTGAAAAACATCATTCATGTTAAAAAAAATAAAATCTCTGACCAATGTCAGCGAAAAATAATATTGACATGTATTAACAAAAAACAATTTAACTATAATAACTGTCAAATAATCGCGATGAACTTTAACAAGAAAGAAACATCCATCAATGGTCAGATTTTGAGTAACTCCTTGATTCGATCCATATTAAAAAATAAGAAGTGACAAATCAATCCAATCTCAATTTAAAATATTTACCACAATAAAATGTTAATATATAAAATAAAAAAATTGATGTAATTTTATAGTTTAAATTCAAAAAATTATCATGGAAAATAACTACTATTCAAAATAAAAATCTTAACAATAACGAGAGTTAGTTTAAATTATACTGACATACTTAATTCACCGATACACTAGTTTTTTTGAAATTTTAGACAAACATCCCTTAAAAATATTATATTATTCCTTTTTTACATCACATATACAACTTCTTAATGAAATTATTTAAAGATTAAAAAGAAATCGTCTAAGTATAATTTGAGAAAATCTAGGGGATGTTAGAGTGTAATAAACGACAAATAACACAAGTACATAAAGAATATCCAAATTAAGAATTGATTTTTTTTTTAATTAGGTTGTCAACTTTATCCAATTTACCCACTGGCTCCAAAAATCGAACCAGTTAAACCAAATTCGAATTTTACAACTATTTTTTGTGTATATATATGAGTTAGTATTCATTCACACCGAGAGTGTTAAAAGTTAATCAAATTACAACTTTAATAACTGTTTTTATAAAATGCAAATTTAATCTATTCATACGTTGTAAGTTCGTACTTTTATTAATTAAATATGTATATAAAATTTCATAAACATTCAAAATTATTTAGTTGGTATATAAATTAATTTTAATATATAATATGATATATAAATTATTGAAAAATTTTATCTCTCGCTGATTGTACTGAGACTCCTAAACTCGAGCGTGAAACTTATGTAAAAGTGGTCCGACAACAACCTTGTTAGGATAGATTCTAATATCATATCAGAAATCGACTCTAAGCCCAACTCAACCTTACAAAACTGGTTTATAAGGTGAAGTTTTCACTTACTTATAAACTATTGAAAGACTTCATTTCTATTTGATGTGGAATTTCAAACATAAATATATAAATATTCACTATTTGGTAACATTTATAAATTTTAAAAACTAAAAAATTAGATTGTTAGATTAATTAAATTTACATTTTATAAATATATTGAACTTTTGAAACTTTGATTTAACTCTTTTAAATAATCAAACCAATCTCAAAGTTTGATTTTATTCATTAAACTAAATAAACATGCTTAAAAAAATAATTAATAAAATCCAAAAATTCAATAATAATTAGCCTTCTTTACATTAATTTTTGCACGAATATGGTAGAATTTTTATTCAAAACTACTAAAATAAGTACTTTTGTAAATATTACGAATTTGGATAAACGGGATTAGGATAATGACTACCCAAACAATTATGGCTTCCCTTTGATTTTTGCCGAAATATGGTAGAATTCTTATTCAAAATTACCAAAATAAGTATTTTTTAAAAATATTCTGAATTTGAATAAATTTTCATTAGGATAATAGCTTTATTATAGAAACGTAAGTCACTATGACTTTGTGTTTTCTTAATAAAGTGACACCTTGAGTTTTTCTTTTTAAGTTGTTACTTAAATGATAATTTATATATATATATATATATATATATATATATATATATTAATTGTAAAAGTGCAATTGATATTTGGAAACATAAAATAATATGTAAAATAAATATAAATATATAAATTAAGATTATTGATGTAATTTATTATTTTTTATGATTTATATTTTTTTGCTATAATAGTTTCATTTTGAAAAGTAATGTTTTGATATTTAAATTTTTTAAAGATATAATTAGTTGTTTTTAAGATGATCAATTTAGAATAATGTTTTCAATTTAGATTTAGGTTAAATATGTGATCAAGGTGAATTTTTGTTAAAAAGATAAATATAATTGAAATAAATTCGTCGTAAATATTTTATATTAAATATTATTGAATATACGTAAATAATATTTTGTCCAAAGCAATAGACTCAATTTTTTTATGGGAGTTTATCGTACGTATCAATCTTCTAAATGTCGTGTAGTTTTCCTCCAACACGTAAAAAACCTATAAAAGTAAATTACACTTTAAGTGACAGCTTTTGAAAAACAAAAATAAATGGAAGTTGTTGTAATATTAATCAGCTCATTGAATGACATGTTCTTCGTGAGAAATCGTGGGTTTCATGAAAATCCATAATTTATATTTTTTAAAAGAACACTCACTTTACACGTGTCCCACGCCCAAGTGGCAACCTTAGGCCACTTTCATTTCCGTTTCCCATATATTCCTCACGTCCACGCACCATATTAAGTACGCTATGCATATCATAGATTTTAATGAGACAAAAAAATGTCTATATTTATGAAGTCAGTGAAAATTAGTTGGATCACTGTGTGGTAACAAGTAAACCACGCTAGCCAGGTAGTTTGGGCCTACAATTTAATGAAATAAATACCAGATTTTTTTCTTTCGTCCCGTTATGATCCACCGTGTGCACGTTCAAAACTAGTTTATGAAAAATTAAACATTACTTTCCAGTTACTATCTTTCTAAAAAATGGTTAAAATTAATCTCAACCCACTTTACGTTTTGGTAGCACAAAAACTTCAATTTTCGAGTCTCTATGGGCACACAGAAAACCTTAAAACCATGCATGTGGTTTTAAAAACCACTTATTTGGGTCATAATAAGTGCACAGAAAGATAGCGATCCAACAACTAATCTAGTTGGGATAAGATGGATCATAATAAAGTTAGGTACTTGTTGATACACACCACACTCGTGTATAGTTGTGAGCCAGAATTGTGAGGTCAACGATTTTGGAAATCGTAATAATAAGGCAATAGGGATATATCAGCGACAATTCAATAAATAAGGTAAAATTAAGAGGACGGGACAGAATCGATTCATCTGCTCCAAAAAATGAAGTTGGGAATGGCGAGAGGAGAATTCTGTCTAAGGTTCTCAGCAATATTGTTTTTGGTATTAAGCGCATGCTTGGTTGCTTTTGATACTCAAACCGAGGTTGTGTTCTTGAGTATTACGAAGAAGGCTACCTACAATGACTTGGACGTTCTCAAGTAAGAGCCTCCTCTTCCTTTATGTGTATTCTCCAATTGCTGTGCCTTAATATTCTCGAAATCAGAGCCAGGAATTTTATGTTTCTTTAGGATCTTGGTCTATGTTACATCTGCGGCTGCAGGTTACAACCTGCTTCAGTTATGCAAACACTCACCTTGCTCTAGAGGAAACTTCAAAGGGTCATATATGTGCATGGCTTGGATTTCTTTATTCTTGGATCAGGTAAATTAACTATCTTTTCTTAGTTGTCTGTGTTTTGTATTTTAAGGCTAAAGCTGATTTGGAATCTTCAAATTGTTCAGAGTTCAACAGAAGTTCAGTTTACTATTTTTATTTATTTTTTCTAATTGGGTAGCTAGCTCAAGTTCTCTACCAAAATAGATAAAAAACAAATTGGATTCACTTGGGTGATGATGATGGGGTTGTCTCTTTCCCAATTAGATGTGGGGTAATGTTTATTCAAGGAAAAGTCTTAGCATAGCTACATGGTAAAAGTCATCAGTAGCTGGTGTAAGGTGGTGTAATGTTTGTCCAATGATACCATCAGAATTTAACCATGTCCAAAAGAGAAATATTAAATGTGCGAAATTGAATCTTTGGTCATTTGACAGATGAGTTTGTGTTAAAATTTGTGAACAGATTGCTGTGTACATTACATTTAGTACAAACACTGCAGCAGCTGGAGCATCGCTGATAGCAGTGAAGGGGTCAGAAGCCTTTCAGTGGGTAAAGGTATGTGACAAATTCAAGAGATTCTGCGTCCAAATAGGAGGAGCGTTTTTGTGTGGCTATGTAGCGTCCATCTTAATGGCTCTAGTATCAACTATCTCAGCCTACAAAGTGTTCAGGATGTACTCCCCAAAGGGGTTCCTCCGTTTGAAGAGAACGTGATCGTTATTATTATCTTTCAAGGGCTACTTTGTGTTCTGCAAACTTTTTTTATTCATTGTATTCTGGAAGCTTTCAAGTATGATGCAAAATATATATGATGAAACTAGTGAAGAAAAGCTTGTAAAATTTGTTGTCAAATGGTTTTAGGTTGGTATATTTTCCTTCTCTTTTGCTTGAGTTTTCCCTGCCTGTATGATGTTCTTGCTCTCTTTTTCCAGTTAAAGAAATGTGAAAAAAATAAATAATAACACTGAAGAAAAATAGAAAGAAAAAAAAAGTATCATTTTCATGAATAAAAAGATAGAAAACGCAGTGAACATAACTTTTTAGAGGTCTGTTTTCTTTTTATTTTTTTTAATACATTTTTCATTTTCTATTATATTATTTTTGTTTCGTCCTATGATTCGTGCTCTTAGGTCTCGTTCGATAAATTTAACAGCAAATTGTAGAGATGAAAGTAAAAATTAAATTACAAGGAATTAAATTAAATAATTAAAAAATTAAGAGAACCCAAAAAGAAAAAAAAAATCCTATATTATTGAAACAAAATAATTATTTAGGCTAAACTTTTAAATATTGCAAATCTATATTTGGGAAGAAAAAAGATTAAATATGCCACGAACACATTGATAACCAGAAATCTAATTTGTAAAAATTGAAAACATACAACTTCTATGCAGTACGTAATGACATGTATTCATCTAGCAAGTTAAGAAATAAAGATAAAAGCTAACAAATTAGAAGTACAAAAATTCAAACATAAAGCAAGACAGGCTACCTAAACCAATACAAATGGTAATTCATGAGCACGAAGTAAAAAAAAAAAAAAAAAAAAAAAAAAAATAATATTATAAAAAAAAAAATAAAAAAAAATAATTTAATTATTTATTT
>Ga0099825_1004117_pt1 | contig 19145 bp, 21 predicted proteins | sample SiratroredBW_FD_76838 | JGI IMG/M metagenome (GOLD analysis project Ga0099825, IMG submission 76838) | Root nodule microbial communities of legume samples collected from California, USA - Siratro red BW | ecosystem: Host-associated > Plants > Roots > Nodule | place: USA: California | collected... | reverse complement strand
TATATATATATATATATATATATATATTAGTGTTTATACGGTTTTCTAACTAAAATACAAATAGCCTACACTGACTTTTAATATAAATCTTTATTAGATAGTTGATTGTGATAAAATTTTGATTTTCATAAGATAATTTATAAGAAAACTTGATAATATTATATCTAAATTTTTCCCAAACGAATAAATACCAAAAGAAATTTTTAAGATTTATCACTTTTAGAAGTTAATTCAACCTCACCACATCATTTTTAAGATTAATTTTTATCCTATAATTATATATTTAATTGACATGTGATCTACATTCCACTTAAAAAAATAAATAAAAAGAATGATAGTATTTTGAGTTTGAGTCAATACTTATGTACTCACGTCTTAGTTTTGGGTTTCAGTCGTTTGTATTGCCGACTTTTTTTATTCAGATATTGTGTTCTATAGAGTACAAAACAAGCAACTATTTTCAATTATTTGGAGAGTCTATCTTCTGTTTTTCCATGTTGTGCACATTACAAATGAATGTTCTGTTACACGAGAAGATCGATGCTAATTTAATTTTAGATTTTAAATTTTTTTGCTAGATTTTTGGTGTTGATTGTTTCTTGTCTTTAAAATATTTAATTTTAATATATTAATTTTTTTAATACATTAAAATATATTTTATAAAACATTAACAGAGAATCAAATTCTTAATTGTTGCATTTGAAGTACATTTTATTTTATCTTGACTCACATTTCGCTAATAATGTTCCATCATATTTTCTTCTTTTTTTTCCTTGAATAACAGCAAGCCATGGAAAGTGAAGAAATTCAAATTGAATATGGCAACCGACACAAGCTTGTGCAATTAATTTCCGTGGTTTGAATAAGATTCAACAGAAAGTGAAGTTATTTTATCCCTTAATCATAACATGCAGTGAAAGTGATCTTTGCTCATTATTCCTAACTTCAGAGATTGGCTGTTGCTTAAATTTTCGCGTTTCACATGTCTGTTCTTAATCTTACCAGTGACCATATGATGGATTGTTTCCAAATTGTACAATGTGACTATTATATGTACCTATTTTTTAGGTCTATTATTAACATTTCTTCCTTGATTTGTCACTTCCAGTTGCTATCAAAGGACTACAATTACCCAATCTCTCTTTCTTCCCTACATCATTGTTTGCTGCCCGCAAAGACTGGTGTTTATTGTAATTCAGAATCCATATAATAATTATTTATTTTAAGTTCTAAAAAGGTGTTGTGTGAACTAAAAATTATTATATTGTAAAGCTTATAAGAGTTTTGAATTGAATGAAAAGTTAGAAGAAGATCGTTAAAATGGTGTAAAACAGTGGCATCCATAAAAAGGTAATGATGTTATGGCACGAGCTTTATGTTGGAGTGAAAGAAACATTTAATTCGTTAATTTTCAATGCAATTTTTACTCCCTCTACTATACCTATCATTATTCTCTTTTTAACTTTCTCTCTCTATATTAATTAAATTTACCATTTATAATACATTTATTCTCTTCCCCTAGTCTCTCTTGTGTATATCATTATTAAGAAGAAATGGTGGTTGCACTAACACTATATATTTAGTTCTCCCTCACTAATTACATGTACTGCCTCTTTTTCTTTTCTTTTTTTCTTTCGAAATGTGAATAAAAGAGCTATGCATAATTTATTTTATCTTTCAAAGAACTATTATTAACTTTGTTTGGGCTCAGTCCTGTAACTCGTGCTAGGACTTAGTCCTATAATTCTTTATGACGAAAAATGATAATAATCATCAATAATGGAAGATCTTTAATGAAATATTAGAGACCTTAGCTTTCTTAACTTAATTTTCTCTCGTTGTTCTTGGTCCAATTATTATGATCGATTTTCGAAAAAAAAAATCATAAAAGAGATGATACCTATAAGACATGAGATAACTTCTTATAAAAAATTGACATTATATCTAATTCAAAAAGTTTATATAATAATTTTATAGGTTATTTTTCCAATTCTAACTTTATCATTTATATTCAATCTTGGATTTATAGTCATATTTTATATTAGTATACTTAGTACACTTCCTCTTAAACGGAAACATTTTTACCTTAATAGTAATTGTACCTTTACCTAGAATCAGGGCAATAAAACCAAGTACCACGTAATTGGCTTTCGAACACAGGCCACGCCTAAAACCGAGTATAGAAAGCTGAAACCCAAAACCCTGTCACAAAAAAGGATTAAATGGTAATTGACAAAGATAGATATAATAACAATAAAGAAACCAGAGAATGATCATATTGTATCAGGCTTGGATAAAAACAATAGGCCTAGGTGAATAGTCAAAAGGTCCAATAACAAATCTACAAATAGGAGAGAGTCCTCCAAAGGTAAGGTTACTGTCACTTTACACTTATCCTCTTTAGAAACATACTGACTTGAGCATCGGAGTGTCTTCGCAGGTCCTCCCCCCAATCGAGAAAAGTAAAGAGTAGACTGAGAAGGAGAAAACCCAGAGCCGGGAAGGAAGAAGCCAGTCCCACGTCTAATCAATTCCCCACTAAGTGTTTTTAGGAACATTTTGACACCCACCGTGAGGTCGAGATCACTCACAATCATGGTGAATACGCGGAGGATAACTAACAATGAACGAGAAACACATGTTGAAGAGGAGAATCACATTGAAGTTAACACTGTATTAATGAAGCTGAGAAAGGAGTTCGAAGATATGAAGAAAAAGAATGAAGAAGAAGTGTGGAAGTTGAAACTAGAGAATCAGAAGCTCAAAGAGAAGTTGAGTGAGAAAGAGCAATCCACTATACCACTGCATGATGAGACTGAGGAGTCATATAACGACATTGGGAGTCACCACACATCCTGCAACAAACCATCTCACAACACTTCAATTAATGTGTCTTGACGTCACCCATTCACGAGCGAGCTGATGGAGTCAACTCTTCCCCCTAACTGGAAAAACCCCTCTTTGGAGTTGTATAATGGGTCCATTGATCCGGACGAGCATTTGGATATGTATGTTACTCAGGTCGGGTTGTATAACTCTAATGATGCTATTTTCTGTTGGGTGTTTCCCACCTCTCTGAAAGACGTTGCGTTGAGTTGGTTTACTCGATTGCTGTCAAATTCAATAGACAAATTTTCAACCCTTGCCTCCAAGTTCGAGGCACAATTCGCCACTAGTCGACCTCATCAGTTAACATCCTTGGCGTTGGTCAACCTAAGGCAAAAATGAGACATTACGAGCTTTCATTGAGCGATTTGGTAAAATGACCTTGAAGATTAAGAATCTGAGCCAGAAGTGGCGTTACACCACCTGGTCACAACTCTTAAACCAGGACCTTTTTCTGATAGCCTATGCAAAAAGCCTGTCGCCGGCCTAGGGTCTCCAAGTACATGGAATTAGAGGAGCTGAAGGAATTTAGAAAGTAAATCAAAGATGAGAGGTCTCAAAAGCGTACAGGGGACCACTGAGTTGATCGAAGTCGGTTCGCAAAGCCCAATCATAAGCCTAGGAATGTGATCAGAGAACCTTGGTTCGAACTATACACACCCCTGAATGTGGAGAGATCTTGAATTTTTCAAGAAGCTCTCAATACAAACTTGCTCTCGTTGCTTAAGAAGATTCTCACTCCTCCAAACGCAAACCCCAATAAATACTGCAAATATCATGGCAACTATGACCAAGTAACCGAAGAATGTGTGGCTTTGAAAAACAAAACCGAAGAACTCATTAGAGCTGGACACACAAGCAGTTCGTGTAGAGACTACCAGAGAAGCGAGACCGAGATACCGAGATGATAGATACAAAAATCAAGAGAAGAGAAAAAAGAGTGATGACCAAGATCGAGACCAAGAACGGGATCGCCCTTTGAGAGGTGTCATTAACACTATTGTTGAAGGATTCACTGGTGGAGGAAGTTCATCTACGTCAAGAAGAAGACACCTTAGAGTGGCGAAATCAATGAATAATGTGTTGAACAAGTCTCGACGTTCTTTACCCGATATCACTTTCACAGATGAAGATTTCCAATCTATTGACCTTGAGCAAGATTATCCTATGGTGGTCACAATTAAAACATCTGATTTTGCATTCATGAAAACACTAGTTGACCAAGGTAGCTTCGTGGATATTTTATATTAGAAAACATACAAGCGTCTAAGCTTCTCTGACGACCTTCTTAAACTGTATCACGACCAGATTGTTGGTTTCTATGGGGAGAGGGTTGGTGTCAAAGGGTATGTTGAGTTGAAGACCAAGTTCATTGGGAGAGAAGCAAGCAAGGTTATAGGAATACACTATTTAGTAGTAGAGGCTCACACTGCTTATAACATCTTACTTGGAAGACCTTCTCTGAACGTTTTAGGGGCCATTGTATCAACCCCTTATTTAGTCATGAAATTTCCTTCTGAAGGTGGAAAGGTGATTACCATGTATGAAGATCAAAAGATGGCCAGAGAGTGTTACGTGGCCATTTGAAGCCATACCTTGAGCAGCTAGTTTGCAAGAATGAAGGACAAATGTTTATAGCTACAATGGTCTTAGATCCCATAATCCATGAAGAGATCACATACAACTTAAAGAACCAACTTTGTTATGTCAGATGAGGGAAGAGACCCAACTTGTGAGGGTAGGAGAGCAGATGAATGACAACTTGAAGAACATGCTGGCACAAACTCTGAAGGAAAATATCAACATATTTGCATGGACAGTTGCTGATATGGTAGGAATAGATCCAAGTGTAGCATGTCATAGGCTAGTAGTGTATAAAGACACTTGTCCCATTGCTCGTAAGAAAAGGAAGATGGGAGAAGAAAGGAGGGTAGCCACCGAGATGGAGGTAGACAAACTATTGAAAGCTCAGTTCATCAGAGAAGTCTGTTATATGACCTACTTGGCCAACGTTGTTTTGGTTATGAAAGTAAATGAGAATTGGAGAATGAGTGTGGATTACATTGACCTAAACAAGTCTTTCCCCATAGACACTTACCCTCTTCCCAGCATCGGTAGACTTGTAGATGGAGCATCGGGCCATCAGATACTTAGTTTCTTGGATGCATACTCATGGCTATAATCAGATCCACATGTACCCACCTGATAGCAACAAGATAACTTTCATAACTGACTCAACCAACTACTGCTATAATGTTACGCCTTTTGGCTTGAAGAATGCTGGCGCAACATATCAACGACTTATGAATACTATATTTAGGAATCAGATTGAAAAGAATGTGGAGGTATACATTGATGATATGGTGGTTAACTATGATACCCTGGAGCAGCATATGGCTGACTTGGGCGAGATCTTTGAGCAGCTTTGCAAATACCAAGTGAAGTTAAATCTAGATAAGTGTACCTTTGGAGTGGATGGAAGAAAATTCATTGGTTTTATGCTTACATCCCGGGGGATTGAGGCTAACCCTTAGAAATGTCAATCCATTATAAACATGAGAAGTCCAGATAATGTGAAAGAGGTCCAACGTTTGATGGGTAGGTTAACAGCACTATCCAGATTCCTCCCTAAACTAATCGAGAAGACAAGACTGATTGTGAAGTCAATAAAAAAGTCCCAAAATTTTGAGTGGGAGGCGAAGTGTGAGGAAGTATTTTGTGATTTAAAAAAGTTTTTAGCAACCCCTCTTATCCAGATACCACAAGAGTTCTTCATGGAGCAGAGACGAGGTACTAGATGGTTGATAAGGTTGTTTTAGCTTTAATCTTTGCAGCGAGAAGATTGTGACCTACTTCCAAAGCCATGAAGTGGTAGTCAAAACTGACTAGCCAATAGCCAAAATACTTAGAAAACCTAAGCTTGTAGGGAGAATGATAGTGTGGTCAGTCGAGCTCTTCGAATTCAGCTTAGTCTACAAATCGAGAGGGCCAATCAAGTCTCAATGCTTAGCTGATTTCGTTGCCGAATTGCAGAAGGAATCTCATGTTGAAGAAGTGTGGATCTTATATGTAGATGGATCATCCAACAAGAAGGAGAGTGGAGCTGGCATTGTCTTAGAAGGACTTAAAGATATTAAAGTGGAGCACCAGGGCACGTTTCTCGTAACCAGAACATCAGGGATGACGCATTGTCTAAGCTGGCTAATGACAAAAGGCCCAACTACGATTCTATCTTCTGTATTGTGTTATATCGACCGTGCTTCGAGAACAAAACTTTCGAAGTGACCAAGATCTTAGAAGCAGGTTGGATGCAAAGGTTGAGGACTGATTGTGTTGAGTTCGTAAAATGTTGCAAAGGTTGTCAACAACATGACCCTCTCATCCATATCCATCTCGGAGTAAAAAAATATTATTTCACCATGGCCTTTTGCCATGTGGGAGATGAATACCATTGGCCCTTTCCCCCCAGCTTCTGCTTAGAGCAGGTACCCCGTCCGAGCTCAACACTTGCGTTGGAGTGAGTTCCTTGTGAACCCCAACCAAGTTTAACCATCTTGGTTTGGCGCGAGTTCATTGTGAACCCCATCCAAGCTCAACACTTGCGTTGGAGCGAGTTTCATGGGGAGAGATGCATTGTGGCCATACGAGTTGTTTATGGGTGGCGCAACACTTTCTCAGGATCATGAAGTGTTATGTGTAGATGTGGAAGCAAGGCGTACAACGAAGGTAGCAGTTTGCGCATTTAGAAGAGGATGATGAAGAGGTGTTATGAATGATTGATGTGGTGAAGGCATAAGATCTATCTATCTCTCTCTCTCTCCAGTGGTGACGTGGCTTGGTTGTGCTCGTGCGATGGCGAGGTGGTGGTTGGGGCAACTTGTGTGGTGAGCCGGTGATGATGCTGACATTGTCGCCGATGGAGCACTCAGCGACGACTGTGAGTTTGATGTTATGGGCTTCGTTCAGCACCACCCTATACCACTTGACCTTCTTTTGTTGCTTCATGAAATGGAATCTTATGTGACCTCTTAAACATTTGTTGTAGTTAAAACTCCTAAAACAGCGAAGGCGATTTTCCAGCGATCAAAAGCGTCTCCTCTATAGTAGTCAAGAGACATATGCTCTTTTTTTTCTTTTGTTTGTTGGCAAGTTTGTTAGATAACTATTTCTTCATTTCTCTGTTATCCAATGCCTTGCTCTTCAATTTCTTGTGCTTTTCCAATGAGAAAGAAAACATATATAATCCATGTGAACTACCTTCTTTGAATTTTGTTTCCTGCTTGTAAGTTATAACCTTTATGTTCTTCTCCTGTTGTGGCTTTGAGTAATTTGGAGTGATCATACTGCTTCTTTATTGCTTCTAAAATTTCCTATTGTGAAATCTTAATCTGAATAAAAGTAAAACTTCCTAAGTCTGTGTATCCTTCGCTGCGACGTAATGTGGTTTACAAGGTTTTTTTTGTATGATTTTTTGTTGGATTGAGAATTAGCTTGGATTTTGGGTAATTTATGGTATTTCGTTGAAGATTTGATTTGGGGATTGAAGTTTGGGTTTTCTATTTTGAGTTTTGGGTGTGATTGAATTCGATTTCTAATGAATTTTGGGTTTTGGGTTATTTTCTGATGGCTAATTGGTTTTCTATGCAAAGGTTTCTGTTTTTTTGCTGGGTTTCTGGTGTTTTGGGAATTATAGGTAAAGATTTTATGGGCTTGATTGGCTTTGTTGGTAGCGGAGGGAAGATGAAAGGTGGTGAGTGGTGGAGATAAAGGTGCAAAGGATTCGGAGTCATGCCTGAGGTAGCAACTTCCAAAAGAAGTATAATTTCTTGAAGCTAAATCCTCTCGGTTGCTCAGTCGTTGTATTTTTCTCTCTTTCTTGCTTCTCCTCTTCTGTTTCTTTTTTTGTTTCTGAAACACCTTTTTCTTTCTTTGATATGTGAATATGTGTAAGAATTGCATGAAAACCCCTTCAATCAATGACTTCAATGTTTTTTACATGACCACCCCCATGATTTGAGTAGTATAGGACGTTTTAAATGCATGAAATTAATTTTTAAAATTCAATGAATAATATTCAGTTGTAGATGATTAATTACAAAACTGATACATTAATAATTAAACCCAACAAAAAAATATGGTTAAACAATTTTAATAGACATACAATTTTAATAATGCCAAATGAAGGGTGTAAGAAAAGTGGACGAACAGACAGAATAAAAAAAAAATCAAACAGAAATAAAAACATCAAAAATAGGTTTGGCACAAACCCAAAAAAAGGTTTACAGAAGAAAAATAGAGGTGTAGATAGAAAAAAATGAGCAGGGTATTTAAAAGATAATGGGCCAGGCATAATAAAATTTGAAGAAGGTAGGCCTAGTTAGTAAAATGATCTACCAAAAAGTAAAAAAAAAACACAAAATATATAGACTTAGGCCCAACTCAATATTGATGACTAAAAATGTAGGTAAAAAAATGTATGATACAAATAATAAAAATTATTTTTTTTTTATTTTTTATTATTTCTTTTACTCAGACGAAATTGGGTGTTGATACAAATTACTCTCCTTTACCATTTTGAAAAACTCTTTACCCCTCTTAGTAGTGGATGCCATCAATTTTGCAACAATAAGGAGAATTCTTTTATTCTTCCAGCATTTGAGTACTTAAGTAAATTATCTACTAGATGACTTTGTAAGATAGCCCTTTCTTGCATGTCCTTCACAGGTGTGAAGTTATCTATTAGAATAATGAGTATTTGTACTTTATATCCACTCATTTGAGTGTGAATCTTGTAAACAATATTATTTTGTTTTATAGCTAGGAGATATCTTAAGTACTTTGTCCATAAATAATTTGTATACTTGTACATAAAATTAAGAAAAATTAAGTAAATATCCTAAATAGACTTTGTGTACTAAATTTGAAAATAAGTTGTGTAGAATAGCTTTGAAAGACTTTATGTGCTTTTTATAAGTGATAAATGATAATATAATATTTCTAAATGCCTTTTTAGTATAATCTTTTCCATTAACATTAAAGAATTAGATATAATTCATATTGGAATAAATTAGTATAAATTTTTACCAGTAAATCTTCTAACACACATTATTTTTTGGTTATTCGTTTTGAAATTATAAAACCATTATCGTGTCTTGTTAGGTATCCAAGTGTGAGTCTAGGTCCCACATTGTGTAAAAATGAGAAAGTTAAGCAATATATAAGAAAGAAGATCCATAAACCTACTGCCTTAAGGTTTTGGGTTAAAAGTGGTGTCATTCCCTTATATGTTTGGCCCATTTCTCATTCTTACAAGATCTTTCCTGTTATGACCCATTGAATTTTCTCAACAAGTAGTATCAGAGTCGAAGGTTCGTGCCGACGTGACGGTGACCTCTCTCACTTGAGAGAGAAATTGTTTAGATAAAAATAAGTAAGTTGAGCAATATATATAAAAAAATATTTTATTAACTTTATTCAAACTCTACTTTTTAAAATTACCATCATATTTTTCCTATTAAAATTGAATAACATATCTAACATACACTATAGTTTATAACAACAAACATATGTCAATGTAAAACCTTCAGAAAAAACTTTTTATACTTAATTATAGAAGTTTAAAAGTACTTCCTAGAAAATGAACCTAAACCAAAAATGATATTTTGTATTTTTTAAAAATATTGTTTTAGTCAAACTTTTTTAATATTTTGTTTAGAGTGAATACAGTTCTGAAAAACTATTATAAAATTAATATTTAAAAAGTTACTGGGAAAAACAAGTTAAAAAAAATTCTTGCACAGAAGCCAAAAAGAGAAATGAAAACAATATTGATACTTTTTTCCACGATTAATAAACTTAAAAGTTTTCCAAAACTACATATAAGATAAACCAATATAAAATTACTTGATTCATTAAATTATTTATTCAATTAAAGCTTATTTTGCAAAGTTTCTACTTAAAAAAAACAATTTTTTTGAATATATATATATATATATATATATATATATATTATTTTCAAAAATAAAATTTAACCTTCGTTCTATATTAAATAAGATAAATAATAAAGTATACAGTTTATTTAATAAAGATAGGAACATAACTGGTTCGAAAAATATATATATAAGAACATAATCGAGATTTATGGAATAACGTGTAAGAATAAAACAAAAATACATAATTTTATATATCAAAACAATTTTTACTTTTTTAAACATTCTTATTAGAATTAATTAAAATTTATTGATAGTAATAAATTTAATATATCTCATTTTTCAAGAAATTTATCATATTACAAAAAAGGTAAGTATTTCTATATAGTTGTAGGTTATAAAATTTGTAAATCCCTTATTTAATAAACCTCTGCTTAAAAATTTACAATTTAAATGAAGTTTAATCACAATAAAAATTATATTAGTAATATTTCTCTTGTATAAATTATCAAATGAAAAACGCATTCTTTTTTTTTGTGTGGACAAAATTAAAAAACAAATCTATTAATGAAAAACACATATAAGATGCACGCCTTCAAGTACAATTACCTGAATGCGATTTCAGAGTAAAGGGGCGAAGCTTCATCAAATGGTAACTGTTGCTAAACCAATAAGAAGGCGCCACGTATCAACACACCATGCGGTGAACCCCATCAGAACGCACCCGCATCTCTCTCTTCTCCCTCTACTTTCTCCCGATTCAAAGATCTGCAACTCTCTCCCTCCCTCTCTCTCCCTCTCTCGCATGAATTTTCTCTCTGCGTTGCCATGACGGAACCAACGGAGCCATGCACGACTTCTTCATTGGCGAGGGACTCCAGCACCGTGATTCACCCAAGGCGGGAGCCCTTTGAGCACGGCCTCTTGCCAATCCCGCGCCTCATCTTCTCCGACCCCGCGCAAACCCTAATTTCGTTGAAGCGGAAGCTTCTACAGTTATCCTCCAACCAGCGAGTCGACTCGGCAGCCATCTCCGAGGCACTGCAGATCTCCATTGAGCATGCCAGACTCGTCGTCGATACGCTCGCCTCGATTCTGCCCTCAGAATCCGAACCTCTTGTCGCCGCAAAGCTCGGCGAAGCCGATTCCGTTGGCGTCGACGTCCATGATCTGCTACTATTCCTCTACATTCAATCCTACAAGAGGCTCCTCCCGCGGACGCACAAGGACTCCGCTGCCGTCGCCGATGTCTGGCCTTCCACTTCCGCCTTCGATGGCTACTTGTCCGCCCTCTCGCCGCTTCAGGTGAATTCTCCGTTTTCATTGGATTCTTTCATTTCCTGTGAGGTAATTCGATTTGTTATTAAGCGCTACTAGGTACGACGGTGCTGTTCAGGACCAATCCATTGCTTAGTTACTATAATGTAGGATTAGTTTTACCGTAGTGACTCTCACATTTGAACCCTTGGATTAGTTTTTTTTAGCAGGTATTCGTTGCTGTTTCGTTCTTTATGATTAATTTCTGTTTGATTTCCGTATTAAACTGCTGATAATTTGTTTTGAGTGATTCTGTCGTTGATTTGGTACAAAATGTGTTGATTCTGATGTTGAGTGTTTTGCAGCTTGTGCGCAGCAACAGTAGGCGGTTTATGCCATCGCAGACTGATGAAGAGGCGCATCAATTGTCATATCTGCAAAAACACTTGGGTAACGTTCTGTCTCTTCTAGCAGAGCCCGTGGATGGAGAAGGCGAAGAATATCTGGTTTGTTAATTTGCTGTACTATTGGTCGTTGCTGATTTTAATAGCTATTCATTATTTCTCATTTTCTCAATTCAAAATACTTGGTTTATAATAACTGCATTGTGTGTTTATTCTTAAATTTATTTTATTTTGTTTTCATCTTTGGGATATATTCTTGTAATTCAAATAGTGTTTTTGGCCATTTTCCATGCAAACTAATAAAAGAGACCTTGAATGCCATCGAAAGTAGTTTCGTATCACTTGTTGTATGCTTGTTCTTGTGTCCAACTTTTGCTTAGATCTTGTAGAATGATATTATTTATGTATTACTTAATCACATTGTTTGCTCATTGCTATTAATTTTGTCTGAAGTGCGAACTTGATAATTTGAGCGTATACTCTGAAGTCATCAGCTGTTAAGAATTTTGTAGCAGATAGGTACACTCCCTCCTGTGTCACTGCCCTGTATGATTGCGACTAGTTACTCTGTTTTTGTGATGTATTGTGAGCATTGGAATATCCTCATGGGAAGTAGAAAACACAATTCTGTTGTTTGTCTCACTCTTGTTTGATTTATTTGGCCATGGAGGGTTTCATGTAAGATAAGAATATTGTGCAAGTGCCTCTATGTTGGTTGAAATTCTTGCATGCAATCCATACTTTTTTATTATGACTCATATAGATACAAATTTATCATTGATCTGTTTTTGTCTTCTAGAGTTGCAGTTGGTTGTGATCTTCTAGTTGAGTTTTGGTCCACTGAGTTAGGGATGTGCCAATTGACAATTTGTACTAATAATGAGTGAAATTGAATTGGTCTATTTATATACATGTCATGCATCATGCACTAGAGAGTTAGCATGTCTGCTCCATCTCTACAGGCAAGCTGGTTGCTGGCCATTTCTTTGTTCTTGTTTGTTTTGGGACAACTTATAGTTTAATTTGATTAGGATGCCAGCATCTACTCTTTATTGTTAATGCGAAGCTAACTTCTCTTTATTTTAAGGCTAGTCCCGTCACTTCTGTGCATTAATTAATTCTTACTGTTTATGCATGTGGCAATGCAAATAACCTTGTGCATTTGGCTGTCATTAGTAATTAATACTCATAACAGTTAAAGGATATGCTAGAGTGTAGATTCAATTTCTTTTAGGCATTGATTATCACATAGTTAAATGCTACCACCTTTTCATTGTGGCATGATAGTTTTAGGAAATGGTGCATTCCGAAGTTTTTCTCCCAAATAAAATTGACTCTGTAGCCTAAGATCGTATAGTTTGTTACTGGAAGGAAAGATCAAGGAATTTTTGAACCTTTTTTAATTTGACTTTGATTAAATGTTTCGTTACAGCAATTTATTTTCTAATGAGTCAAATTCATGTTTTATTTTTAGTTTATTATCTTAATATTGTTTTGCTTAATTCATAGGTTTTAACCATGGAAAGATTTGAGCACCTTGGGTTTCTAATTCAGTTTGGTGACAAGGGATCTGAAGGAAATTCTTTCAGTCAATTTTCTCCCTTTTTTGCAAATTCAGACCCTGACATGCCTGCTGTTCCTGTTCCTGCCACTCAAGTTCATGATTGGCTTCTACAGAATATAGCAGCTGCTTTGGAATATATTTCTGAACGGACTCCTTCTAAGGAAAATGGGCCAGCTAGTCCTTCTGATCACGATGTTGCTATGACTGATGCATGCAGTGCCTCAGTTAATAAGGTCTCAACAAGTACTAGAGGTGCAAGTTTCATTGAAGGGATTTCCAAATCGTCATATATGAAGCATGCACCTGACATTAAAGGTTCCACTGTTAAGGTATGTTTCTAATACATATATTCTTTTTTTCTAGTATAATGTTACTTGCATTTTTGGATTATTTTGTTGTATAAAGACCTTCTCATTTAGTTGCTTTTTGTGCTTAATACACACGCTCACACACTCTTAATAGTCTAAGTAGGCTATTTCCCTGGCTAAAGTGTAAATGGATGCAACTTCCTAGATACATGAGTAAAACAACTGGTGTACTTGAATGTGCAATTTCCTAAGCACATGAATATACTATTTCTTAAGTACAGTAAGTATTGTTTGTTCCAACATACTATATAGGTATTGACTTCTAAATGAGTACCTATATAGCTCATAGTTTTCCAACTTGATGTAATAAAAAATGACCGAAGCTTGTTTTTTGGTATTGATCACATGCAGTTTTCTGAAAGTTTGCAATTTGAAACCGCCAGGGTTTGTCTGTTTATATCTGAACAAGCTATCTGCATATAGATAGAGGTTCATGATTTGAAAATTATTCTAAATGCTTGATGCATTATGTTAGGCGTGAGCTCCAGCTAGAGAATTGGGTTTGGAAGGTATATACTAGGTGGAGGAAACAACGTGGAGTTGGTGGGCTGTTAAGGTTAGTTAAACTGACAGTTAGGTTCATGTATTTAAATAGGGAGACGGGTACAGCTGTGAAGGAAGTGGAAGCTTATTTTGTAGTAACTAAAACTTTCTGTTGTAAGAGCGAACCCTTTAAGGTGGCCTTACAGACTCCTACTTCATGTTTGTAGAATTAATAGAATTCTTTCACTATTTCTCCCATCTACCTTTTCCCTCTTCTTTCTATCCACTCACTGAATCCTATCATGTTTGTGCTTATATTATTGTTGCTGCATTGGTTTTGAAACAGTAGAAAGAGTGAAAAGCATATATAACCAATGTCTGCGTTTGATGTTATGTCATTGTTCAATTGTGGATTGTGGAAAATGGAGGAAAACCAATAATCTGCTATATCTTGTAACAAATAGCGTCACTGTCTAATAGCAGAAGTCACTCAATGGTTGAAATATATTTTATGATATCAATGATGTATTTGCAAAACATTAAATTGTTCACAAATAAAAATAAAATGCATTAAAATTGGCATAATATTAGGCGTTTGTTTCATGGAATCTTTTTGCATTTTCGGGAATATGAGGTGAGAATGTTTATTACTATTTTTGTTAGTAGGTTATCAAAATATTCCTCAGTATCTTATATTCCTGGGAAAGTTGCATTATCTGAACTGATTTTACATGCTAATGGGGTGAGAAAGTTACATTTCCATGGGAATGAGGAAGGTTATTTTTTTAACTCCAGTTTAACTTCCATTCCATTTTTATTTCTTATTTTAATCATTTTAAAATTTAAAAACATACCAAGGAATATCAAAAGTTAACCAAACATATTTTTGAACATGCATAGGAATAAGATTCTGACTATAAAATTCTCTGTAATGTTATTCCTAGTAATACAATTATATAAATTAAACCAAGTTCCCCCTAAATTTCAATTGGTTGCATACTCACCAAAGATGACTAGAGGATGCATGCTGTAACCACAACAATGATAGAGGTTGTGATAGAAGATGGATTCACAACTGTGGATCCTAGAAATATCGCTATGCAGTCGAGCTATATCACCACTATGGCTGCTATTTAACAACTCTGATTGTTATTGGTTATGTTTAGCCATATTTGAAAAGAGGGCATAAAATTGCCAACTGTTCAGTTTGTATTGGGTTAAGTTTGGTTTTCATGCTTCATTTTTGAGCATCTGTAGTAAACTTTTTGAACATTTAGTTCCTTAAAAAGGATATGTCACCATCTTATGATATGGTATTCTTTGAATGAATATATTTTTTTCTGCTTGAATCACCATCTTATGCATCTTCATGTGTGTTCGGGAATTGAGAGGTTACTTTAGATTATTGTTGATAACTAATGTAGTATGCTAATAAAAATTCTGTTTGATCATTACAGGTTCTAAATTGCCACGAGTCTGCCATATACATCTTAGCACCTTTGAGATATGCTACTGTCTATGGGTGTTCAGATGCAACAATAGTTCTAGGAGCAGTAGGCAAGGTAATACTTAGTAGCTTTGTGTACTGTTTGTAAAGGAGCATAATGATTCTGTACATATATAAGGAATGAATAACTATGAAATTTGTTTTTGTACTAATAGTGCATTATTGTTAAATGGTGGGCATGATAGCGTAATGGCAGTATGTTGTGGAAAATTGATATCTCCCATACAAAGGCTATGGCATGGCCATTTTATGGCAGGACATGATGCCTGCAATGTCCGTGGTGCCAAATGTGCTTATGACAGAAATGAAAAAACATCACACACAGAAATGGGTGGAACTGAACCAACTAATTTCATGGTATAACCCATCTCCAAATGTTGTTTGAAAGCCTAAAGCAGTAAAATACTTGTTCAGCATCCAGCAGTGTGTCTGGTCACTCCTATTTTGTGTCTTTTGAGTCGTTCTTCTTCCTTGTATTTTCTATGTAGGCATTAACATCATATCCACCTGGCAGCAACCCATATTCTGGCTACCTACTGTCTCTGCATTATTGGTTTATTTCTGTGTTTCTGTCCCTTTTCTCTTCCATTTTCTGACCAGCTTCTCCTGTGACCCACCTCTTTTTGTTTCAATCGATTCTGTGTCCATTTTTTTTAATTCTGTTACTCTGCTTTTTTCTTTGACTCGTGGGCTACATCCCACTGCATTCTGCCACCTTACAGTCTAGTTCTCTTATTCTCATTTATTTTTCTTATTTTGTGGTTACTTAAACTTGATGTCTTCTACTTTAGAATGAACTATTGAATCTTATTACATTGTCTTCAAAGTTTATGGAATATGCTATTTTTAGTCTATTGTTTTTAACATTAGTTTTTTTCTTTCTTCTTTCTAATTAGAGTCTGCAGTTTATGTTATTATATGTGTTTTGCGTGTGTTATAGCCCCACACCTCTGTCATAGGCCATAATGCCATCTGCCATACTTTTATGGTGGATTTGTGGCATGCTGTATGAACTGCCATCCACCTTTAGTAACACTGCTGGAATGCGAGAAACAATATTATTTGGTCATTTTAATGGTAAGGTGATATGCATGGAAGATGATACTGGTGTGACAGATATGCAGGGGCTTCAAGTGAACGAGATTTCCTTAGGGTTAAAGTTCTAGTAGGTATGGGGAATGAAATTATAGAACTAAGGGGGGTATTGGATTAGGATTTCAAAAACTTTTAAAAGACTTATTTTGTTAAAAAAAGTATTATGGTATTCAATCAAGGCTTTTAAATGATATAAAAATAAGCCTTGTGGTATTCAATTAATATACGTAGGATATTTTAAGAAGGGCAACAAAATCTAAGGATATTCAATTAAGATGTTTTTCAACTTCTAAAAATCCGACGAGTTCTTTCATATCTAATAAATCCTTAAAATCTTTGCAGTTAAATTCGTACATTATAAATCCATTAAAAATCGAAAATACAAAATCTTAATCATAGAAGTCTTTTTTTTTTAAAGATCTGATAAGTCAACATTTATACACAATCTTTTAAGATTCTTAAGACTTTTTATTCCAAAGTAGTCTTATACAATCCGGATCCAATACCCTCACCTAACTTTTTCTATTAGATATTATTTTACTATTGTAGCCTTGAATATCATCATTTCCTAAGGAATATATATTATTTCTAAAATGTATTTTAAGTAAAGTTGGTTTTAGCTGCCATTGTATGACACAATTTAAATAGACATTGGAACTTGGAGAATATAAAATTTTTCTCATATGAATGGTCCTCGTGTAAAGAAATTGATTCATGTTTGTGTGAGTTCCATACAAAGTGACAGAAATTCTGATCTTCGAAAATTCTTCAATTGTGTTAAAAGAGATTGAAGTTCATGTATAAGAATGAAAAAGAAAAGCAAAATAAAGGGATGGCGAGATGCCCAATCAATCAAAAAGATTGAATGTGCAAAAGTAAAGACTTCAACTTTCTTTGGGTTGGGGTATGATAGTTGATATCTAAACTTGTTTGAAGTGATAGTTTCTTATGCAACTGTTGGTTCATCACAATAAATTCACAAGTGGTATTTTTTTAATCATTTGGTTTTGTTTCTGTGAATTTTCACTTTGTGAAGGACGAGATAATGATTATTGTTTCATCCCCCACACTATGAATGCAATGGTAATCTGTTATTACATTGATGCCTGAAAATGTGATGATTTTTACTTGAAGTAAATGCCTATTTGGAGAAGTTTCTCTATAAATACTTTTAAGAAAGAAGAATAAGAAGGAAAAATGAAATCTGTTTCTCCGTAAGTTAAAATTAATCTATACATGAACTGATTTGTACGAGTTATTTCCCTTCAGCTTCTTCAGAATCTTATTTGTAACATAAGCATAAGCATATGTTACCTGTGGAGGAGCTGATTTCATTTTTCTTTTTTATTTTTCTCCCCTGGAAGTGTTTATGGAGAATCAGAAAAGGCCATAATTGTCATCGTTTAATATAACAACTTTCAACAAGGTACTTTTAGGTGCCAATTTTGTTTTTATTTATAATGATTTATCCTTTTGGATTCACTTTACTGCGCTTTACTACTTTCAAGTATACAATACAGCTATTTACTCATCATTTTAAATCCTTTTGGTAAGACTTGGTAACGGGAGGTGGCATGTTAATGATATTCTGCCTACAATTAGTACTAGAATGCTGGCGCTTAATTTGCAGAAAAGAAGTTGATCTCTGCGTTCTTGTTTTTGTTTGCCAGGCTGTCAGAGTAGAACATTGTGAAAGAGTTCATGTAATCGTAGCAGCAAAACATATTTGTATTGCTAATTGTCGGGAATGTGTTTTCTTTTTGGGAGTGAACCAGCAACCTCTTATTGTTGGTGATAACCATAAACTGCAGGTGAGCTTCTTCATTTTCTCTTTCATTTTTTATGAAATTGGTACTTTCGCCCTTCCAGTTTTGCTTCTGCATGAAAATGTACCTTTAGATTTTGGAACTATGTTAAGGCATGATGAAATTATTCTACAGAAAATTTAAAAAGATTGACTTGTGATGTTCTTTGTGGCTTAATTGGTATAATTTTGCACAATATAGGTTGATACAGAGGAAACAGGGTCCTCTTGGTTGAGGTGTAGTGTTGGAAATGTTTCTGACGCTGTAGGTATACAACACATGTTAGGCACTCCTCACTAGCTGCCTACTTATTTTCTTTCGACAAATTAGCTCAAATACTTGTTCCAAGCCAACACCCGAATACACTTGGAGTCTAAATTCAACACTTCAAGGACATTATTATTATGAAAAATGTTCAATACTTTAAACGACTTGATAAGTCAGTTGAAAATATTTAAAATATTAAAACATAATGCATCTCAATTTTTTTTTTCGGAAGGTCATTATTTGATTTTAATAAAAGAATGTAAAACTTTGCAAGTTCTTTTGAGGTGAGTACACTTGTATTGAAAGGTATAGTTCTTGTTTTTGAGATATTTTGTAAGCAGAGAAAATGCTTTTTGACTGTCACTCAATAAAATATCAGATAGGAAAGAGAATGAAAATGAATATACAAATCTCAATTATTAATTTAAATATTTTGTTTTATACTTTGGTTCCTCATATTTAATTTCATTCGACTCTCTCTCTCTCTCTCTCTATATATATATATATATATATATATATATATATATATATATATATATATATATATATATATATATATATATATATATATATATATATA
>Ga0099825_1004115_pt1 | contig 19149 bp, 9 predicted proteins | sample SiratroredBW_FD_76838 | JGI IMG/M metagenome (GOLD analysis project Ga0099825, IMG submission 76838) | Root nodule microbial communities of legume samples collected from California, USA - Siratro red BW | ecosystem: Host-associated > Plants > Roots > Nodule | place: USA: California | collected... | reverse complement strand
TTTTTATATATAAAAAAAATATATATATATTTTATATATATATAAATATATATATAAAAATAATAAATATATTTATTTTTATATATATATATATATATATATATATATATATATATATATATATATATATATATTGATTAGTCAATTTCTTAACATAATTAATTTGAAACATGTTTTGAGTAATTTTCATAATCAATTTGCCTAATTACTTTTAATTAAGTCTCTCTATTTAATCATGATTTTTTTTATATCTAGAGAGCTTAAATATAAAATATTAGTATATCTAAACCCAATTTCCCTCTAATCAATCATATATTGGTTACAAATTATTATTCCTTCTATATTCAATATAAACAAAGTGAATTTAAATATAAGTAAATTTTAGTTAACATAATCATGTTTAATAGTGTCATTTAATAAGTATCCTCATATTTTAAACTTAGTGTTATCTTGTATAAGTATTATGAATTCAAAAAATTAAACGAACTTAACTAATCTTTTAATTAATACAAAAGGAGATATTTTTGTTTATATTGGAGACATGACCATTAAATATGAAAACTTACAAAGCTTTAGGATAATAACATAAAAGATGATATACACTAGAATCTTGAAAGTGAAGATGAAAAGGGGCATAAAGAGGGAAGATGCATGCACAAAACATATATATATTGACAAGGGTATGAAAGAAGAAGAAGACGGGTGAGTGAACAGGTGAAGGGTGGAATAATGAGGCCATGAGAAGTTGTGGCGGTTGTAAAATTCAAAGGCAGAATTAAGAAGGAGTCAGTGTCATGGTGGCACTGAAATATAGGAGCATATATATATATATATAAAGTTGGAGAGAGGGGAGGTTTAGAATTGGAAGACCCACAACCCCACATGACCTTTCACACTCAAATTTCAGCCCTAGATGAGGAGGAGAGGGAAGGACCATTAAGGGAGTGTGAGTTAGGTGTGGCTATTTGTTTGCATTTATGAATGGCAAATTCGTGTTCCAGCACATCTCCAACTGTTGTGGTCTGCCTTTGTGTTCAAGGAACCCTCTGCCCACCCACACTACTCATGTTTTTCACTACTATATACACCACAACCACTTTCTTCCCCCTTCGTTTTAGAGATGCTAGCTACCAATAGGGTATACCCAAAATCATATTTTTAGGGTTAAAAATCAGTTCTTTTTTTTAGTAGTCCTTGAGACATTTCAAATTTTTAGGGTCAATGGTCTTTTTAAAAATCAGCAAGAGACCAAGTATGAAAAACAAAACTCCAAAAAAGGGGTAGTTGTAAACAATCAAATGATTAAAGTTAGAAAAAGTAAACGTCAAAAACTTATTTAAACAGTTCTTTTACTCTCTTTTTTGGGAAATTTTGTCTTTTCTAAAGAAATATTATCATAGAAAATAGTATATGCACAATGGTATTTTTTTTATATATTATTATGAATCACTATCTTATGATAAATTTGTTGATCAGGATAATAATAATAATAATTAAAAGGTTATGTAAAGTTGTTTCTAATTGATTGATAATATATATATATTTTAAAAATTACAGTGCATGGTTATTAAATTTGTATCTTTTAACTTTTGCTACATCATATTTGAAACATGCTGTTGTACTTTTAGATTTAATTAGTGTGACTATCCCATGTGATATATTTGGTTGACTACTTTACGTTGACTACTTTACAACTTAATTATTATTTTATGATTGATCATTATTTTATACAATTAATAACAAACTTTTTTTATAATAAGAGATCAACTTTAACAATATGATTATTATATCTAATAAATATTCATTAGTTATATAGTTATCAAGAAAGAGTTTAGTATATAAGTTTTTATCTTTAAAATATTATTCAGTCAATTTATTTTATTATTTTCTTTTATTCAGTTTTTAACTTAAACATTGAAGTGTTATTAATAATGAATCACCATTTAATGTTACGTTCAATTCTTATTGTAAAAAATATAACTTCTCAGATTTAAAGAAATTAGATAAAATTAGATAATATTTATCATATAGAGCTCGAACAAATAACGTTTAATTTTCGGTTTGAACTTTTGACTTCACCTGGAATCTCAATAAACCTTTTTAGACCACACAAATCAAAATGTCATTATTTTCTTCTAAATCATTTAATAAAGATGAGAGAGATTAGTGAAAGTTGATAATAATATCTTAGTCTTAATACTTTATATTGCAAAGTCATTAGTACATGTTTCTTTATTATTAATCAAAATTGTATATGAAGGAAAGATTTCTCCTTCTTTTTATTCATTTATTTACTATTAAAACAATTATTGTCATGTAATATAACTATTTTATTATTTCATTTTATCTTATGTTGAGGTGTTCTAAAATTAGAATGCATAATTAATATTAATTAATTCATCAAAGAATTATCATACATATGGAGTCTCTCCACAGCATAACAATATTAAATTAGGGACACCACATTTAACAATTTATATATATGGTGTTCTAAAATTAGAATGCATAATTAATATCTATGTTCAAAATTCTTTTTAATCTTGTTTTATTTAAAATTAATGAGTTGTATTTGAGAATGAAATTAAATTTTTTAGGAATAGGGTATGTGGTGATTTTTTTTAGTTGATAAATCATAGGAAGGTGATTTATGAAGAATCATAAGTGTGTGATTCAGTGTTAATATTGTAGGTAAGTTGTTGATGTTAAATCAATAATGAGTGAGTGAGATTAAATTAAAATGTGTGATTATCTGAATTGACAGTAAAACTAAGTTGATGTATTGTAAGGTTTGAATTGATTTAAACAGTAAGATTTAGATTTCATTAATATCTTTGTTAGATAAAGGTGTGAAAGACAAGTAAGACATAAGAAGGGATGGTTAAATTGTATTTTAAAATCTTTTTGCACTTTTTTCACAAGTATCTTTTGAGGCTGTGCTATCAAAAAGATATGTTTATACTGGTGAAGCAAACTACTAAACATTTTCATAAAGAGTTCAAATTTTTCACCTTCTCAAGTCGATGCTAGTTTAATAACATGCAATAGGATAAGAAGGGAAGACATTGTCCAAGATCTTTTTATAGCAATTCCTTTGAAACAGAATACTACATCCAATTCCTAATCAAGTGATTAAGTTTTACAAGCAAACTAACTCCAAGATACAAATAAGTGTTGTTTTGGCTTGTAGTCACTCTTGACTAACACGAGTATCATTTCAGAATGTAGCCACTTCTGACTAATCATTAAGTATTTTTTAACACTGTCACTTCTGACCAAAGATTGAGTTTTGTTTAATACACAACTACTCTTGGCTTAGATAAAGAAATGTCTAGGGTATCAAAAGATTATAAGGTTGTTCACAAGGTTGCATCTTTCGACGCTTATAAGATTTTAAACTCTCTCTACTGGTTTGCTAGATGAACACATTAATTTTCTTTAAAGTTATCAGGGCACAAAAAAAAGTTGGTAACATCTTAACACTACAAAAAAATGACTCAAAATTCTTGTTCTTCTCTTCAAATGATGCATATCTAGGCGTTTGAAGAAAAGAGTTGTTACAATTCTTGTTCTGACTATTGAACAACTTCGAACTCACTTGAACGACTTTCTTGTGTTTGACTACCTTAGGATGTAGAGTATGCATTGAATGTGTTTCATGCATGATCTTTTTTCCTTTAAGCAGTATCTGGATATTTGAGTGTACTTATATTTTCTTGTATAGAGTGTCTCTACTTGAATTTGTGTAAAACACAGAGTTGAACAAAACAAATATTTTTCTAGAGTTGAAAGGTAAATACTATGGAGTTGTTGAATAAAAATAACTTTAGTTCATGTACTGATATGACATGTTTTTTTTTTTATCTTCATAATCAAATGTAAAAATCAAATATTTAGTACGAGATAAGATAAACATATAAATATTCATAAAGTTATATGTTAACTTAAGATTTTATACCTATTAATTATAAAATAATATATTTTGTAACTAATTATTAGCGATTTTCAGAATCTATGCTGCTTATAATATAGAATTTTACTAAGTATGAGTGTTAGAAGACATTCAATAGTCAAACAAGTCATTCTATTATAAATGTGTTAGTGGCTCACTAGTCTTAATGAAACCATTTGTATTTATATTAATAAAATGTTGAGTTAATTAAATGACATTAATATTATTAATAAAATTGTGGGAATAAATAATTGTTTTTTAAATTGATTTATTTCAATTAGTTTATGTTGTGTATTATTTATGTTATTGTTTTATTTTTTTTAATCATGTTTTGATGATAAAAAAATAAGTTATATGAATGATAACATAAAAAACATAGAAAAGAATTTTTCAAATATTTATATTTTCACTTTTTTAGAGTTATTTATTTTGAATATAATATATTTAAAATATTTTGTAAATATTATAAATAGTATAAACTTATTTGGGAATGTTATGTTAATTATATAAATGAAGGTATGAGATATTGAGAAAACAATGAAAGTTTATACTAATAATTTGAGATTGAGAAAAACTTTAAATCTTTGTAGGGATTTTTCAAAAGCTACCATGTTAGTAATCTTAATTGTCAGAAAGTATGATATTAGAAAAACACTAAATACTTAGATCATAAATGTATTAGTATTTGATGTTTGTCTTAATGTAGTCTTTACATAATCATTTGTATTTATATTAATAATATTGATTACATGAAATGAGTAAGAAGAATATTACTAATAGAATATTAAAAATAATTAATTATTATATAATTTATTTATTTTCCTATTTGTGTTATGAGTAAAAAGATTATTACTATTTGAATATTAAAAGTTATTAATTATTACATACATTTATTTATTTCCCTATTTGTGTTATTGTTTGATTTGTTGTCATTGTGTGTTTGATAATGAAACAAATACTCTTACAAGATTAAGGACACAAAAAAAATTCTCTAAATATGTATATTTTCATTTTTTAAATTATTTATTTTGAATACAATATATTTTAAAACTGCTATAAAATAAATTTTGAATATTACTAATATTGTAAAATATTAACTATTTTTATTATTACATTTTTAATTTCTAAAATTCGTTATAATTTCAATTCTATTAAAACAATTAAAAATTATATGAAAATTCGATTATTGGATAGTAAATTTTGATCTAATTTTAAAAATAGATATCAGAAGACAAAATTTCACTGTAGGATGCCATGTTATTAATTAATCGATGTTCTTATATAATAAAAACTAAAAGTGAAAAAAATTAAATAGTTAGAATTAGTTAAATTGAATTATATATTATGGTTTTTAAGGATACAAACTTTGCTGTAACTTATTGGAGTGCATTAGAAATTTTGACCCAATTATGATTCAGGTTTTTCCAATCTGAAATTTCATTCAATGCATTAGTTAACATTTATTTCATATAACTGTTTTGTAGATATAAGAGCAATGCTTTCTCTATCTCATAATACTATACCCCTTTTAGGTCGTTTTGTTTGGCTTGAGATGTTTATTAGTTTATTAACAACTTTATTTAGTCTCGTAATATTTGTTTTTATCCAAGTATTTTGATAAACTCATACACATTCGATTTATTTATACTTAAGGTCTCTTTTGAATAGTTTTATAATTATTTTAATTAGGGTTTTTCTTAAAACAATGTTTTACTTTTAAGAAAATAATATGATATGGAGATTCTGAATCTTAGAATCAGTTTGTTAGGCAGATAGATACCAAGAATCACGGAACCATGATCTAGGTTTTCATAAGTCAAATGTTCTTCCTTTTTTTAAAAATATAAGTCAAATGTTGTGTTTCACATTGCTTCACTGGCCCAAGTTGAAACTCGTTTGAATGTTATTCAAAATATTAATGGTATGTTTGGAAGGATTATAATGGATAGTCTAAATAAAATTGTATTATATTATTATACTTGTTCGGTCACACACATATATATAATTCTTATAAAGCTTTATTAAGTTCAAATATATGTGGCTATATTTTCATAGAATATTTGGTAATGAACTCATTCACCTTCAAATACTAATAAGGATAAAATCTTTCTAAAAACCACAATAGTAGTAAAACTCATCAATTAAAGGTAAAGTATCTCAAAATTGACTAAATTATTAAAATTTTATCGGTTTGATTCACAATTTTTGTATATGCAAAATTCTTAATAAAGCACAAAATAAATTATTCGTTTGTAATCTAAATTGGATAGAACAAAACTTAACTTTAAATTGGAATTGGAATTCACTTTATCTACCTTAAATGCATTCAAGAAATCTTTTTATCACCTCAAATATTGAAATCCTAACAATTTAACATCATAAAATCAAGCTTAAAATCCAAAATTTCTGAATCCTTATAAAACCTAAGCCATGCATGCACTCCATTTTAAAAGAAAGATGGAAATGGAGGAAAGGAGAAAATCTTACCTAGAGCATAATGATGTTTTACATTATTCTTGTAATTAGTGGAAATTTATGAAACGAAGGAGAGGGTTTAGGTATTGTCTTAGAAAGATGAGGAAGAAGAGTTGGAGAAGAATGAGCGAAAAAGCTTGCTTAATGAAATTCAGCTCACTAATAGCACCCCTTCATATTTGACACTCTTTTTTGTTTTGATGCTATTTAATTTCAGCCCACAACTCAAAGAGCCACCTAGCTTTTACTATATTCAGGACCCCAAATTACTATTCTTACCCCTCTATTTAAATATAAATATAAGTTTAATTATTATTTTTAATTGATTTCACGTACTTATTAGGATACAAAAACGATCCTTGCAACTTGAACCATTAAATGGTATTTTCCCTATTTTTTTGAGTTCTTTTTGTACCTACAGAATTTAGAGAGGATTATCATTTTATATGCTCGGTTAAATGAAAATAAAATTAAATATTAATGACAGTTTTTCATTATTTAAAAAAAGAACAAAAATTAAAAGAAAGATAAAATATACTTTGGGCGCGATTTTTTTCTTACTTTGATTTCAATTTGAATTTCATTTTATTTTTATTTTCTCTTTTCTCGTTTTCCATTCACATGTACAAATGAACCAAAGAATTATGCGAATAAAAAATAAAGAATCAATTTGCTTTGAAAAAACTTATTTAAAAAAAAGGAAGATTTTTTTAATTTTAAAATATATTTTTCTCCTTTTTTTTAAATTTCTTTTTAATCAAACAAAATAAAAAAATTATTATATGTATTTATTTATTTATTTTTTTGCTATTTTATTTTCTGCTAACTAACTTATATGGATAACTAGCCAACTTTTATATGAGAAGTTATATTCATATGCCGACATGATCAGAAAATAGTTTGAAAAAGGAGATAAGCTTTTAACAAAATCAATATTTGAATTCAGTTATCCTTACCAACAAAAGAAAAGAAGAAAACTTGAACCTACTTTAGACAAATATATAGATGATTTATTATGTTCATTATAATCCAAACTGATTAAATTGATAACCATAGATACTTTTTTGTATTCACCTAAATTATTTAATACATCATTAGTATATTAGAATAAAAATAAAACTGATCTCACTATCAATTTATCAGTGCCAAAATATTATAAACAGATAATTTGGATAACAAAATGATTATAATATATATATATATATATATATATATATATATATATATATATATATATATATATATATATATATATATATATATATGGAACGCGTGTGTGTTGAATGACATTAAAAAAAGGTGCACATTGTTGTAGAGTATTAATTCTTGTTGGACAAATGAAAAAAAATATATAAAAAGTTATGATTTTTTATTTACATTTGAATATATTTTAATTTTTTATTTTAATATAAATTATTCTTAATTTAGAAAAAAAAATATTTTTACTTTAAATTTGTTTGTAAAAAACTTCTCCAAACAAACTTTACCTAACATGTTTGAGGTGTACATGGATCCAATCTAATCAAATTTATCACTTTATCTAATCTTGATTAAGTCATTAAATCTGGGATTTAACACAAATAATTGATTACCTAACCATTAAGTTATCAAATCAATTTGAATTAAATTGAATTTATTTGATCATTAAAAGGAATTAACTCAATTTATTTAAATTGAGTTTGTAGGGATGAGTGTGTTTATCTATTACAATCTACACCCTAACAATTACATAAGAGTTACTTCTCAGAATCATTCATTCATTCAATGTGGCACTAATTCTTCTAGGGGGTATGTGTTTTAATACAATTTTAGAATATGTTTAAATAACTTTTCTATAAATATTTCTAAAATCTGTTTTATTTTATATACTGTTTAAAGTGATTTTAGTTTTGAAAAATTAATTTTTTTACTTTATTTTAAAAGTGTTTAAACGGAGAAATGTCTTTTGAAATTAATCTTTCAGATTCGTCTATCTTTTGCTTTACCATAATAAACTTATTTGGTGCACGTTTTAAACAAGTACAGACTTGAAAATAAGTGTTAGGTACAAGCTATTCATGGTAGCTTTCGCATTAACATGACAGAACGCTGTTTGTATGATTGTTCAAACGAGAGTCTTTAAGTGCAAAATGTGCTTCGAAATAATTTAAACCTGAAACATTTTAAAGCTTTTTCAGTTAATTTCAGTTTAATATACCACTGAATTAGAATTTCTAATATCGATTAATTAAGTTTGAACTTTTTTCATACTAACATATATCAACAGTTTCAGTTCTAAGTACATACTTGTGTTAGAAATAACTAATTTATGTACCAACTAAACTAGTCAAATTTAATGGACAAAAATTGACAATAAAGCACAAATAAAAGGGTTAAAATCAATGATAATTTCTTTCCCATAAAAAGAAGTTTTGAATTACATCTCACATCCTTAAAGTTGAGAGAAAATATAATGAACAGTGTTATTGCCTTTTCCACGTAAAAACTGCACAAGGGTCTTACCATCTTTCAGATCTTAACCTCAGTATCTTCTTTGTATGAGAATATTGAGTCAGAAAACTCCACCCCTTTGATGCATAGAGAGGATATCTTTGACACCTTTGATGCAGGATGGAAAAAGGGAAGTTACCTAAATTACACAGCTGTGTCAATGGAATGTAACTTAGAGCTTCCACAGAGTCTTAATTGCAACTAGAATCTTTTCTCTGCCGTGTGATTCAGGTTCTTTATCATAAATGGTTGGCTTCCACCTCACGGCTCCAGCAATGCGAGCTACTTTGTCAATTACTTCAGGGGCATCTCTTACCACCACAGTTCCCTCAGGACGCAATATTCGATCAATTTCCACCATCAAATCCACAAGAGTACATCTGCAATGAAGGTTTGAAGCAGGTGAGCTCATTGTTTATTATGCACTACATCACCAAGATCTTGTACAGTCCCTTTATATAAAATATACATCCCAAATCAAACCGGAAGTGGTGTGACTTCATACTAGAAGTTAAAAATGAAATACCTGTTTTTACCAGAAGCTGGATCTCTTATAAGGGATTCAATGCTGGCTACGTGGATTAGATCATAGCTACGAGGGTATGTTGAAAATGGTTCACACCTGGGAACATAACCATAAAACTTAGATCCAAGAAAATTCATTCATTATAAATTGAAAAATCATATTCAAATCTATTAAACAAAAAACTAGACTACAGATCAGAAGCAGGATCTAGATTAAAATTTGAAGTTAAAGAGCTTATGTGCTTAAGATTTTATTTTTATAAAATGATATGTAGAACACTTTCACTTCTTTTCCATAGAAGACTCGCTACAATCACAAAATCTTACCACTGATGTTTTATTTGAATAAGTCTTATGTTATGTTTAATTGAGCAGTTTAACATCAAATTAAGATCCAAAACAAATTTTAAATGAGAACAAAATTAGCTTGACACACATTGAATCTCTTATACAAGCATATCTATTAGCACTCACTGACAGATCCATAATACAGCAGAGATCAGTAATTTTCAAGCGAAGTAGGGCGCCAAGCATCACGAACAAGTCAAAAATTGGAGTACAGGAAGGAAACAACTCGCAAACAAAATAAAACAGCTGAATACCATGCAAATAATCATTGCAAACCACAAAATTTCTCACAACATATCCTGTTTTCAAATCATATTAACAGTTCAAAAAGGAAGGTTTATTTTCCAAGACAAGTGCCAAAAGATCAGAGCATTAAAGATTCTGGATAATCCCTTTTAAGAGAAGAAACACAAAAAGATCAGAGCTCACCAATCATGATAGACTCCAATAAGGCCTCTGTCAAAGACAACATCAAGAGTGGGTGGCTTTTGAGCAGGAACTACATTCATCACCCAAACAGGATCAGATTTCAAGGCCGCAGCAAAACCCCCAAATAATGCATTCATATCCATGACATTGCGTACAGATCCAGAGCCCAACTTGATTTTTAGATGATTCTTATAGTATGCCACCCTCCTTACCCATCTCCTAGTGTCAGCCTCATACAAATCAACACCATTTTTCAGGAGTGTGGATCTCGGAGGTGTTGTAGTTAACCTCTCCGGCCACTTGGGAATTACTCCAATAGCATAATCTCCTTTTACAGATGTCCTACTGACACACTTCTTCAATTTGAAGTACCTATAAAGCAATCAACTTAAGTTTGAATTTGAAGTAATCAATAAGATCTTTTAACAATGGCAACATACACTGGTAGTACTATATATGATGCTGGACATAAGAGGAAAAATAACTTAAACTAGCAATAGTCTGCTGGAAATTACCAAGCTTGACTTGGGTCATCTGATTCATCACATAACTCAAGACCAAATTCATTGTCATTAGGAAGACATGTCTCTCCTGCAACCTTCTTCCAGATCACAGTGTTACCATCTACAGCAATCAGTTCATAACACAAGGCTCTTGCCACAGCCTGCAGATCAGACCATTCTTTATCTTGTTTAGGCCACTGAACAGGTGGACCAGAGATAACTAAATATCCACCAGGGCGCAGCAATCTGTCCACTTCAAGGAAATACGAGGCATCTGCAAGGCAGATTTGCTGCATTAGGCAAGTGACAAGCATGTAAAAGATCGGAAGACATGCAAGTGAGCTGCAATGAAGAACTTACTGTAGGCTGTAAATGGGATCAAACACCTAGAGCAATGAACCAAGTCAAATCCAAATGCAGGGAATGGAAGTCTTCTAGTACCAAGCATTGCAACAAAAGCCGGTATTCCTCTTTCCAAGGCAAATTGTATTTGAGCTTTATGAGAATCTCTTGGAGCAAAAGACATGGTTAAAATATTGTGAGATAGCAAAAATCCTCCAAAACTAGCAACCTGTAAAGAAATGGGATATGCTTGCATATTAAAAACAACAAATTCTAGTGAGTTCTCAAAGGAAAACAGTATAACAGCTCTTACCCCACATCCCATGTCAAGTGCAGTCCTCAGAACACCTCCACTTATTGGAATGTACTGACCAAGTTTTTCAATATATTGCTCTGCTCCATCTGGAAACATTGTACCACCACCAGGGAATATAAAATGTTGACCTTCTAGTTTCATCCATCCTTGGTGACCTTTCCTGTCAGCAATCTTGTTGTATGGCATGTTGCTGTGCCATATCTGCACAGAATATATTATCAATGTTTTGGATAGACAAATCATGAGTGAGAAATTCCATCATCATTCTAAACTACAGTATAGAACATCTTGTGGACATCCCTCGTTAAATGTGAAAGAGAAAAAGTGGAAAATATAGAAAGAAAACTATTATGCGCATCACCATCTCCTATTCATCCTCTTAAACTACTTTTAAGATTTAGAGTAGTTAAAATTAGTAGCTTCTATTGCAGAAAGCTACCAGGGGAACCTCATGCTGTCCATATACACAACACAACTACTTAAACATAGTTTGCCCATAGCTCTATCAGGAATTACAAATTTACTCTAGAACAATAGGCTTTAGATTGACTATTTAACAAAGTATTGGATAGAGGTAAATTGATCACTCACAAGAATCTAATTTAACCTCTTTTTTCTCTTTTCTGTCCTTTTTCCCATTCAATCTTGTTAAAAATTTCATCACACTATATACCAAATTCTAATTTGGCTGCCAGCCTTACATCATGATTAAGATAAAGTGACACCATCACCGAAGAGACCTCTTCCAAAGTATTTGAATTTCTATTCTGAAGGGAATTTTCTTTGTCCTATGGGATTGTAGAAATAAATACGATGTGGCCTTAGTAGCCACAATCACCACTGCAAAACATGAACATATTCTTTAGACCCATAAGAACTCTAAATTTAGAGACAGCCATCAGGGGGGCTCTGTTAGATGAATAAGAACTCTAAATAGAGACACCCATCAGGGCACCTTCCTTCAAAAACAACGTACTAACATGTAATAATGGAGTGATCTTGGTCTGGACCATTAAAATATGAACTCTTCCACAACAAACAGTACAATTATTGATTATTTCAACCACCAAGACACATCAACTACAAGAATCATAATGGCATGGCAACAAGGTCCCAGATCCAAAAGCAGCTGAAAATGCAAGTTTCTTCCCAAAACACAAAAAGGACCATAAACACTACCGATTGAAACCCCCACCAAAACCCCATCCCATTCTAAACTTTAATCCACAAAACTAGCTCCTTAGTCTTTCCTCTAAGTCAACAACAGTCAACATACCCAACAACTAAACACCGGAATTAAAAAAATAAAAAAGGTTCATCTTGATACACAATAAGTGTGAACATTCACAATTACTTATAAATGACTTCTAAATAATTATTACAAAAATCAATGCAAAGGTGGGTCTGTTAAGAATGGATTGTTTATAAGTTGCTTGAACTAATTTTGTGACAAATATTTAATCAAGTGTTTCCTTTTTATCTATATAGGAATTAAACACATACAAGGGAGTTTACAACTCACACCCCTACTGAAAGACTCCCTTGAGAGCTTATGAAAATGATAGGTCTGTTGATTGAGGGCCTTAATTTGTTAGTTAGGGATCAATCAGTGGATTACTCAGTTAAAATCAACTTTGGGAGAAGCTATAAGAGAACTTCTACAATCCAGCTTAAGTGATCTAATGGAAGAAGCTTAGGTTCTTTTCTTAAAAGTATTCCTTGAGAAATCTATCAAAACCTTATTCAATGAGTTCATAATTAAGTTGTTTATCCCCAAGGACCCTAAATTCATTAACAAAACACAAACAAGACAAATATTCACCAATTCTCCAAAGTACCGTCAGCACAAAAACACAACACACACACACACACACACCTTGTGCAAGCTCTCCGGCCACGGCACCGGCACCCGGTACCCGCTCGGCGGCGGAATCAAGCAGAGTGGAGAGTCTTCCGGCCTGGGGCAATGCCTCTCCCTGTAGTAGTTCATCTCCCTGCTCAGCTGGCTGTTCAGCCTCGGATCCTCGCACGGCATGTAGTCAGTCATATCGGCGGGGCACGCCTCCACGCCGCGCCCAGCTGTCTCGACCGCCTCCACTATCTGGCGGCGATGCCGGGAGTCGGCGCCGGAGAGGAGCAGCGTCTGGCGCCCGGAGGCGGCGAGCGAGTCACCGAGCGGGGTGAAGACCATTACGAAGAAGAGCAGAACAAGGAAGAAAAACACGCCGGAGACGAGGTCCAAGAGCCGCCACTGCCGCGCGTGGCCGCGCTTGGACGGCGACGAAGAATTGGAGTGACCCATTTGAGGAAAATGACGGATCGGGTCAAAACTTCATCTGGGTCTCGGGTTTCGGCGGAAAAAGTCGGTGCTTTACGTTGGAATCGTGATGGGTTGCTTTGCTTGCTTAATGAAGTGCTTTTTTTTTTTTTTTTTTTCTCAGGTTTTGTTCTGTGGTGGAATAAAGAGAGTGAAGAGTTTACAGAGAATTGAAGTATCTCTGTTTGTTTCTTGTAGATTTGATGAAGAAGTGTTTATAGAAACAAGTTGGAAGACTGAGAAGAGTGAGAGGGAGAAAGAGTGTGGAAGGAAAGAAGCAGGATCTGATGTGATATAGTTCAGCATCTCTGGTTTTTGGACCATTTAATATTTGGAAAATGTTGTATAGACACACAAAATATATTTATCAACACCTAAAATACATTCAGAGAAAAAAAAAAGTTATGAGTTATAAGACGAAAATAAAAACATTTAATGTATATAAATGATGGTATATGTTATAATTGTCCTTAATAATTTTGTCCCCTTGCATATGCATTTATTTATATCGTATAGTACGCAAAAACAAAACTAAAATTAGTTATAAGTATAATAAATCTTACTTAAAAAAATCCCTATCTCATATAAAAAATCATTTATATTCTTTCAACAATAATTAATATCATTTAACTGTATCAATATTATTTAAAAATATTTTGTATGTTAATTTCATTAAGTTTTGATATAAAATGAATAAAAATAGAAATAAAGTCTCAATTAAATTAAGATATATTAGAAATAATTGAAATAAATATAATCAAATTATTTTAATTTTTATACTTAAGAATTAATAATTATGAACTTTTTATATTTGACACCGGAAAATATAGATATCTTAAATTGTATATTTTAAAATTAGTAAATCAATAGTATTAAAAATTTAACATAAAATATATGTATTTATAAATAGATTTAAATTGTTAAGATAAAAGATAAGAATTCTAATAATTATAGCATTGTAAAAAATATTATAATTAGTTATTGTTTAAAATCAATATTTTATATAATGTTTAAGATGAAAATAGTAAATTGGGAGGAGTGTAGAAAGCATAAAATAGTATGGGCTTTTAATTGTTGCTGGACGGAAAGTTGAATAGAACTAAAAGAACGAGAGGGGAGAGGTGAGAATAGCAAGGAAGGGATTGCTAATAGCCTTTGAAAAGCTTCTTAGTTCTTTCTTTCTCAAGACAAGATTATCTCTTCCTTCATTCTCTTATCTCTGGTTATCCTTTTTTTTCTTCTCTCTCTACAACTTAATTTCTTCCTTTGTGAAATTCATTACCATTTTGAGTAGGAACATCACTTTGAACTTTGCAACAAGTAACCTCTTTTCTCTCTTTCTTTAACTTCTACCTTCTTTCCAATAAAATGACATGCATGTCTTAGGTTGATTAGTTGTAGAGATAAATTGAGTTTTTAGTTTTATCCAAAATCTTATTTAGCCTGTACTGAAAATCTGTTAGGAAAGATAGATATGATATTCTTATTAAAAATAAAATGTTTGAAATATTTTTAAGACATTTTAATGATAATATTATTCATTCTATATAAATTTTTAGACCTAAAAAGAAACCTTATGATTCTTTTAAGGGATACAAGACTCATGTTGTTGGTGGTGACAGGGCTCAAATGGTTTAAGTAGATTGTTATGAAACTTTCAAGCCTGCAATAAAACCAATATACCTCATGTGATGCAACATGTATGTTTATACATGCATAATCCAAAGAAACATCATATGCATGCTCTAAAACAAGTTTTGTGTTAAATACAAGACACCCTAGACTTTGGATCACATCTTAATACCTCATCAATTTTTGGTCTTGTTTGTTATAAATTAGGGAAGATTTCCAGAAATTGATGATTCACTTCTAGTTTATTATCTAACATTCCAAACTTATATAACATTTTCAAGTTATCGTGTAACACTCCAAAAACTTATAGTATAACATTTTTTCATACAATTTTTAGAAACATTATTATTAGGTAATGTAAATGTTTTATTATTTTAAAATTCCTAAAATATATTATATAGGTGAAACAACGTCAAATAACTATTAAAATGAGTATAAAAAAGAAAAAAATAACTATTAAAGACAATAAAAATAATCTCACCATTTTATTTCTAACAAAGAGATAAGGAGAGATAACAAGAGATAAGGGTTATCTTTTTATTTAATATATTTGTAATCATAACTTATAAAAATAAATAAATAAGTTTTGACCTATAAATAAATAGGGTGAAAGAGGAGAGTAAGGAAAAACAAAAAAGATAAGATACCAAAGTAGATTTGTTTTTATAATTATTACTTGTTTATTTTATAATTGTTTAGTGGCATTGGTACAAAAGAAAAGATATGTTAAGCTTGATATTTTAAGATTAATTACATCACATTAAGAGTCCAATGTAGATCATAAGATCTAATGTAAATTTATATCGGACCTAACTCCATGTAAAATCCTTTTTCTTTGCCATTACTCTTTTCTCTCTCTTAGAATAAATAAGGGCTTTTCTCCTCCTCATCTCCAATTATTGTTTTGTTCCCTATTGGCAGGACACTCAAAATGGCAAAGATCACAATTGTTTTTATAATTGTTTTTATATGAAAACCGGATGTCATCCTGTTCTCATTTCCAAATTAAAATGATAATTGGATAAAATCCATCCGGTTCTCATAGTCCAAATTGAAAAATTAATCCGTTTTCGATTTGGACTATGAGAACTGGATGAATTTCATCTGATTATCATTTTGATTTGGAAATGAAAACCGGATGACATCCTATTCAATTATTATTTGAAAGAAAATTAACAACTGGATGAACAGATGAGTAGGTTATCCAGTTTTCATATAAAGACAATTATAATATTAAATTTTTTTATTAGGAAACGAAATTAGGATCCGAGAAGAACTCGTTGATATGATAACAACGTATGACCAGAATATGTCATCGAAAATCTAAAACACACTCGTATTAGAAGGTAACAGAAAGTGAGAAACGAGGATTGAGAATTGAGAGAGAAAAGTTGTGTTACGTTATATGTCTGTTAGAAGGAACGACGGTAAAAATATTTAGGGCAATGCTGAGAACCGCTTGACTAGACTGTTTTTTTAAATATGTAATCGAGTTACAATCTTATTATGTATGTATAAGTATATAAAATAAAAATGTATAAAGATGTTACGTAATAATTAGATTGATATATTTTATCTAGAAAGATTATAATTTACAAGTTAATTTATTAAATCGATTCATTAATTAATCAACATTTAGTAGATATAGTAATAACGATATGTTAGAAAGAGACATTATTACATCCAGTTGTTTTCTTTTTACATTTTTTGGTTTTTTTTTTGTCGGCTTTTACATGTTTTGGTTTGACGTGAAAACAAACGAAATTTTAAAGAACAACCATTTTTCTATGTTGATCGTGACTAACATAAAAGACGAGCCACTTTTTTTTATAAAGACCACTATTATATACTACTCTACTTAAGATAACCATCAAAACAGTTTAGAAGTTAATATTTTTCACGTCGGGTTGCATGACAAACGATATAAAAGTTGGTTTTTTACTTTACGTCAGTTGCGCATGTAGCTTAATTTAACCATAAAAATCGATATAAGAAATATACTTTTGCTCTAGCATAGGTGTTTGGTAGTAACAAACTTATTTTATTTATTATTTATTTTTTTTACTAATTTGTAATTAATTTATTTTCTCAATGTGATCGGAAAACATGCCTAAAATATCCTGAAAGAGTTTTGGAAGAAGAAAAAAATGTGAGATATATCTCTATATGGAGAAAATTTTCATAATAGTGCAAGTTTGTAGAGATAGTCCCTAAATAGGTAAAAATCATTTTAATTTTTATAATCGATATATAGATTATATTTAGGTAACAGGATTTTATCATAAATAATAGTGTCCGTCCCTTTTATACTATTCTAGGTTTTAATAGATGAAATTGGGTTAGTGTAAATGGTGAGATAGTGATATCTAACTTTGCTTAATTTAGTTGACATTATCAATTGATTTTAATTGAAAGCTTGTTTGCCTGTTACATAATAATTTAAATAATTAAAAATAATTGAATTGAATCAAATTTTGATATATATATTTTTAGAATTGATTATATTTTTTAGCAATAATTTTGTAAAATTATTATTAATATTTAATAATTATAATGTTATTTTACTAAAAAAATCATAATATGTGATCTAACTTCATCAACATTAGCAATTAAATTTTTAAGCAATAATTTTATAAGAAAATTATAACTATTATTAATATTTAATAATTATATTATTTTACAAAAACAACTCATAATCTATGATCTAACTTTATCAACGTTATCTTGAGTGAGACTTAATATAAAAAAAAAAGTACATTAGAATTTGATTCAATTCAATTATTTTTAATCATTTTAGTTATTATTTGTAACTGTAATTCTATTACAAGAGTAAAAAACATTAAATTATGACTTTAATTCATTATAATTTTTTTTTTCAAATTTCTGATAATAAATACACTCGAAACCATGGATTGTAGTGTTAACTTGATGATGTAATAGACACACAGGCTTTTCAATTAATATAAAATGTAAGTCAATTAGATCAAGCAAACGGGTGTAAGGAGACAGGATTCCAACATTTATACTGACCTTGCATTACTCTGCTCATTTCACTTATTGAAAACTAAAATCAATGTTCCTTCAGAATTAAGCCATTATGAAAATTTTTGCATGTGTGGTTTTTTTATCTAGTAAAGATCCACTTCTTATTTCTCCAAAGATTAATAACTAAATGATTCATTTTGTTGGAAGAAGCCATGCTTGAGAATAAGCAACTCTTTTTTCAATTCCATTGCGTCCATCACACATCTTATATCCATGCTATGTTTGCAACTTGGGAATCACAAAGTTCTTTTGGCAGTGACAATTGAATAAATATGACATAAAACAACATATCTTTTAGAAACTAGAATTTGGTGATAAGTTACTTTTTATACTTTAGAATTATATTAAAGTGTTAGCACAAATTTTTTTTTTCATTTTTAGTTGTAGATCAAATTTATATGTTTACAGTGGATTTTGGTAGTTTATAATTGATTGAGGGACTTTACAATATAATTGTGTTTTCACACGTTTATTAGATTTTTTTGTTATTATTCCTATTTTTGAATTCACCATAATTACCTTTGCAACTATTCCATATGATCAGCACTTCTCGTGAAAACGTACGTCAAGAAACTCTTGAAAGCTTTCTAGCCAAATCACCTTTCACCATATTAATTAAAGCAATCAAATCCAAAATTAGGTTTGACATATATATATATATATATATATATATATATATATATATATATATATATATATATATATATATTTATAATAAAAATATAAATATATATATAAAAGAAAAAATAAAATAACAATTTAATAAATAATAAAAAAT
>Ga0099825_1004114_pt1 | contig 19150 bp, 10 predicted proteins | sample SiratroredBW_FD_76838 | JGI IMG/M metagenome (GOLD analysis project Ga0099825, IMG submission 76838) | Root nodule microbial communities of legume samples collected from California, USA - Siratro red BW | ecosystem: Host-associated > Plants > Roots > Nodule | place: USA: California | collected... | reverse complement strand
TATTTTTATAAATATATATATATATATATATATATATATATATATATATATATATATATATATATATATATATATATATATATATATAATATGTGTTTTCACTTTATTTTATCTTCTTTTTCATTATGTGTTTTCTATATTTTAGTTATTTTTTGTTTTTCAATCAAGTTAATTTAAAAATTGCTATTAAAATTATTTAATAAATCAAAGTTTGGAGAGTGTGGGTAATGTATTCGAATGAATGCATGTTAACTATCAATTAGTGATAGCAGAGATTTTTTTTCAGAAGTTTTCAATTTTTAAAAAATTAAAATTAACTATATCTTGATAGATTAAGAATATTTTTTAATCATTATAAAACATGGATGGACTTTTGCATGTGAATGGATGTATACTAAAAAAAATATGTTGATTTACTTTCTTTAGTCGATCTATTCATTCCGTTCACATTAGTCAAATATTAAACTGACTTTTAAATACTATGTTTAAAAAAGCAATTATTGCGAAAAGCATGTTCCAGTTATTAAAGTATATGTATGAGTCCTCTCTAAATAAAGTATATGTATAAGTTGTCAATTTAGGTTAGCATGACCCCTTAGACTTCCACACCAATGTGTTAGATTGTTAATTAAGTTATGGGCTAAAAAAGTGGTGATCCAACTCACTATAAGATACAGATCAGCCCATTTACCCTACTTCTCTTTCTTTCTTTTTGGTAAATTAAGATGTTCATGACCTTTATGTATAACTGTTCATTTGCCATTTTATTATAATATTTCTACGTATTTCTTTTTAAAGATATATATATATATATATATATATATATATATATATATATATTTAAAAAGGAGGGACTTTGCTAATTTACACCTTATCTTTTTAGAGAAAAAAAAGTAGTTATTAAGTTACATTTTTAATATATTTAAAGAAAAATAATAATTATATTCTTGTGACTTACTCATTCTAAAATATACTAATGGATATAAGTACTCATGCAAGTTGTCTCTATACGTTGTAGGATGTATCAACTTAAAAAAGAAAACTTCGAAGCAAAACAATCTTTATGGATGTAATAAGAAGCTTTTGGCGAAATAATAAAACAACACAGGTTAAAAAGAGAGTATAAAATTAACTAAGGTGAGAAAATGGAATAAGATAAGTGCATTGAGGATTCTTCACTTAAAAGAAACTCTCCAAAAATAAAAATTCATGAGAAAACGTTTCATATTTTCAAGATACTTAAAAATTATTATAAATATAATTTAGTTTCAAAGTGTAAGTGATACATGAAAAAATCTCTTATTTATAGATAGAGAGGTTCAACACTCTACTATAATAAATAAGTAAAAGAAAAACAAATACAATCTTCATGAAAGTGACATATAGGATTTTTTTCTTGAAAGTGACATGTAAAATAAATAAAGTTACATCTTTCACCTATTGAGATCATTAGAGAGATCACTTCACTCAACTATCTTAATCATAAGTTAATTTAGTGAGTGTATATATCTTTCACTTGTATTCACCTTTTCTAACTTTCTAAAATCTTTTGTAACATTTAAGAAATTTCTAAGAAATTATAATTTATTTTACTTCCTAATTTTCTTTTTAAATTCTCTAAACTTCTGCTTATATTTCTTCTTTATTATTCTTTCTAATTTTCGCTCTTCTTTACTTCAAACATTCATTTATGCTTAATGTTATTTTTAAGTTTCTTACATTTTTTTTATCAATAAATGGATATGTATACAAGTTAACAAATAGGAATTTAACTTAATATACAATAAATTAATTTAAAGTGTTAGAAAACCGTATAAAAAACTTTATATCTTCTAAATCATATGAATCCATTAATTTTTCTATTAGACTATTCTAAATTAACAATCAAAACTGATTTAGAATTAACTCACTCTATAAATCAATTTCATTGAGATCGAGCATGAAATAATTTTTTAGAAGCTTATGTTCAATCATCGGAGAATGTTTATAATTGTATTTGGGTGATTAGTAATTACACAAAAATTAAGTTTTAGGAAGATATGTGAGAAATTGCTATCCTATAGTCATTTCATTATTCAATGATTCATTTTTAAAAAAATTATGCTTTTGCTCAACCAAATCCAGAATTTGACCTGATAAATACTTATATACATCCGTATAATAGTCATAGAAACCAAATCCAGAATTATAGCCAATTATATATAAAGAGAAGAGTGGTCAAATAATTTTAAGAGTAATTTTAAAATAGTTATTTTAAATTCTCATATTTTTTTCATTTTAATATAATAATTAAATGTGATTTATTCATAGAGCTATATATACCAAAAGAAAAATGAAAGATGAAGATGAAAAATGAATAATTTAAACTTATTTTTAGAATAATTTAATTCCTCTTTACAAGCTTTCTATCGTAGATTATATATATTTTTAAAAATTATATCAATTATTTGTTAAATTTGGATCAATTCTTTCTGAAATTTGGAGTTTAATTGGTTTTACAATAATAGTTATGATGGCAGTTATAACAACAATTTGATAGTAATTGCAATTATAATATCCGCAGTGAATATGGCTAAACAATCATTATGATTACAGTAATACTGATCAGAGTGATAATCGTTAATGATAATTTTAAAGTTGTGGAACATGATAATGAAACATTTTAGAGCATGCAAATATTTTTAAAAATTGATGGTTATTTGATGAAAATTTGAAAAGTTAATAATTCCATGAAGTTTTAATTTAAATTTTAAGTATTTTAATATAATTCTTCCATTTTAATTTAACAATTGAGCTTGATTTATTTTCATTCTTTGTTTAGATGAGAATGAAAGTAATCAACATCAAATTTTTAAATTTAAATTATAAGATTCAATTATAATTACTACAAGTAGTAGCTCATCAAGTATCGTTACCAACAAGAACATTACTTTTATATAGTCACCGACACCACCACCACATGATGACAATGACATAGTTATTGTTTGTATTATGAACATGATTTTAAGTGTATCTTTTAATCTTAAATTTTTTATTTTTAATTTTAGTAATCAACATAAATATTTTTCAAAAAAAAAAATTGAAGTGTTATTCTCATAAAAGTGTTTATCCATAGGACAAAAGAGTGAATGAGAAAGCAACACCTGAAAATCATAGCTCTTGTATGCAATGTAACATATCAGAAATGGCTACCCTGTCACTATTCTTAATATAAACTACTTTTTCCATGCTTCTCACAAATGTCTTTGTGGTCTTTTTTAGGACATCCTAGCTACTAACCTATGCCAATAATTGAGAGAAAATGATGACACCCCTCAACTTATTGCTAAAGGCAAGTGCACAAAAATGTTTTAGAATATGTATATGAACAAAAAGATATGTATCCATTTCATCATGATCATCATCCAATACACTTAATCACAATACTCATCATAAATTATATTATTCCATGTAACATGGTGAAAGCTTTGTTTTCACATATGCCCTAGCCAAGGGTAATCAAGTTTTACGCCTATCACCCATATATTGGAGAGATTGTGTAATGGGACAAAATAATAATAAATGTACCAAAAGTTTGAAACAAAGAAAATAATTGGAGTTTGCAAACTAGGACAATTATCATCTTTAGCCAGTAATGGGAGAGACAATCTTAAATGGCTTCCAACACTATGTTTTATTCCTTTAATTTCTTTACATTATCAACCTTTTTATTCTCGTACTTTTTGCTTTGTTATAATGATGCAAGATCATGCATCAACATCAGTATCTTTTTTATTTTGGGCCATTGAGAATCAATTAGTTGAACTTTGATAAGGAAAGAGCACTCTTTTCCCTGGTGTTTTACGTTAATCATTTTTCCCTTTAGGCCTACAAGAATCAAGGTTATTTATCTTCTTTATTTTACCTTGGAATAAGTTGTTTCAAATGATGCCATTTGTCTTAATCGAATGCTTTCCGCCAAAGATTATGAACAAATATTTATGCCAATCATCGTATCAATGAAATATTTCTCCAAAGGACAAAAGTCTTCATCATATATCTTTTTATTTTAATAATGATAAAAGATTTTAGGAGAGAAGATATAATAGTCTCTTTTGTCAAAGTGATTCCACAAAGTTTCAAAGATATGTATCACAATAGTTCAATTTCAGAATCTTTTCCTTATTTCGTTTTCTTTCTTTTTTCTTTTTAAACCATTAATATCTTTTATTGTGGGTGATAATTATTTTCTTAATGCCGTTTAATCTTATTAGTTAATTATGTAATCAAGAAAATTTTTATTGCCATTCTTAGCTATTTGTCTTGTTCTTGGAGTAAAATAAATTATGCATATCCCTTTTTCAAAATTCTTAGTACGATTCCCAAAGGATGATTTGTACTATCTATCGTATTTTTCAAGCGAATTCAAGTTTTTAAAATTTTTCTGTAAAGCAAAAGGCATATCAAAATAAAGATTGCATATTTTGACAAGTATATTGTAATGAGCAAATAACTAATCAAGGACATTGACTATAAATACAGTTTTTGCTTTTGTTTGAAGTCATTAATTGATGCAGTCCTTTTTAATTACGTCTCATTCTTCTTTTACTACAAATTTAATAAGCTGTACTATATAATAAAATGAAACACGCAAAACAAATTTATGCCTATGAAACAACCTTTTTTAGCATGTGAATTGAGAAAATAATCTGATCAGATAATATTTCCTAAATATAATTTAAAATAAATTAAATTTTGAATTTTCTATTCATTTTAGAAGAATTGAAATCAATTTAGATGGGCTACATTATTTTGATTCTTGAATCACAACATACCCACCAACATAACTTTTTTGAATTTGGAAGGTTAGGTTTGTTTGTGTTTGGGGATGTGGTATGCTATGTATGAGTTGGTGGTTTGTATGTTTTGTCTTGTGTGTTGATTTAGATGAAGTTGTTCTTGTGAAGGATGGTGATAATTGTTGGTGTTTGAGTTGGTGTATTGAGAAGAATATGTTATTTAGGAATTTCTTTTAGGTTCTGCTAATATATAATAATTGAATACTAGCTTCTCTTATTTTTATAATAAATATTGTGTTTAAGTGAGTTTAGTAGAACATTGTTATTTTTACTTTTGAGTTCATGGATTACTAATATTACAAAATTTTGTTTAAATTAATTTAATCTAGTTGAGAGAATTAATCTAATCTAGTTAAAGGATAAGTATAATTTAGTCTATCACATTTATTTATGTTTATGCAATGCTTGAAAGATTCTTTTTAAATTATATGCTAGTGTATAATTTGTCCTTATAATTTATCTATTTGATCTTTGAGTCCAAAAAAAGTCTAATTTGTATGTTAGTCTATTATTGGTTGTAGATATAGTGATAATGTGATTGAGTTTTTCATTTTACTACTATCATTGATTCTCACCATTATCGTTTATCTATTGATATATTCATATATTTAGCCTAGGTATTATATCTACACATATATGATTTACTCTTATGTATATGATGGCATTATTGTCCCATTTTATATGATTCTTTAAGATTTTGATTTAGGATTTTGTATCGTTGCATAAATGTTGTTAAAATATACCTATTAAAACTTTCTTATACACAACTTGTAACCATATTAGAATTGTAGCTTATATTGTTACTATTTGTTCACTTTATATTTATTAGGAGCCTTCCAAACAATATGATTAACCTCTCTATTTTGTGTCTCTTAAGTAATAATTTAGAAAAATAGCAATTGATTATCATGTATTGACTTCGTTAGAATGTCGTTTTACATTTGCATCAGTACTCTTTAGAATTTAATCCCAACCACTTTTAGTACTGTAAAAAAAATTCAAATTATCGACGAAATTTTATCCATCGATAAAATGTCATTATCGAAAAAAAACTTTTTCAATCAACTTACCGACGAATTTATCGACAGATTTAATCTGTCAATAATTACTGACGAATTTATTGACAAAAAAATATCATCCCAAATTATAGTCGGTAAATTAATCCTTACTTTACCGACGAACATAATTTATCAGTAAATCTATCGATAAATTGGTAAACAATTTATAATAGAATAATAATAATAATAAAAAGTAAAAATGACAATAATAAAATAATAATTTTTATAATAAAAATAATATTCGCTAAATAATCCCATCGATAAATGTATTTATCGATGAATTTATCGATAGATTTGTGGCTTTCAGTAATCCGTTAGTAAATATGTATAACGACGGATTTGTTCGTCAATAATTCTGATTTTTTTTATATTATAGTATTGATATCCACGTAATCAAAAGGAACTATTGTTTTAATGGTTGGCTTAACAACAAAACTATTTTACCAAATTCTAAACTCCACAAAATTTCCTTCATTATGAATATCCCCTAAGTCATCCCATGCAAAGAATATTGACAATGTAAAAACAATTGTTAAAATCTAGAACCTTTACTTTCTCATCCTTTGTGATATAAACATCAAATGCGTAGTTTTCTTACTCAAATTTAGCCCCACATAATTGTTAAAAAATGCTAGGCATTCTTAGTTTTAAGTAAAATAGGAGTCCAACTAACTTTTAATCTCATATGAAACATCAAAATTCCATGTATAGCAAAAGGAATAGATACCATTTATTAAGACAAGTTGAATATTATGTTCCTATATGCAACTTGTAACCAACTTAGAATTGCAACACATAATACATTTGGAAACTTTTATTCATCGTCATCCTCCAATATAACAATTCACCTTATACCTACATTATAACCAACAAGATTCCTTTATGTCTATCTACAATTATGCAGAGCCATTATATATTATACTATGCATTGTAGTTGAAAAGAAGTTTTGGTTTTGTGTCCTTGCATATTACATCTATATACCTATTTATACTTGCAAAAACAACTTTTCTACACACAACTTATATCCACATCATTCTGTTACTATTTAATACCTTTATATAGATCAACATCATCCCAAGCATTATGTCTAATCCTAATCCATCTTATTCTTACACCATTGACCATCATTATTACAAAAAAAAACTTGTTCCTATTCATCTACCAATTTTGTATAATTACTATGCATTATAATATACATTTTACTTTACCTCATTGCCTTACAACACATATGGCTTGCATAATCAACCCAACATTTCATAGAATCGACTTATTTATCTATTGTGTGTTTTATAATGAATATACTAGTTATACGTCCCTAACTATTGCCTCCTTTATTGTTTAGATTTTATTGAATAATTTGGACATAGACTCCAGTTGAAATATGAAAAAAAAAAAAACTACCTTTGAAAATTTATTACTTATCCAAGCCTATACTTTTACATGTGTTAAAGAGAATACTTCCTATTCATCTTCTTTCTCATTCCTGAATACAATTTTCTTCTTTTGCTTTCAAATGTTCCATGTAATTATCACCCATATACCCCTTCAAACCCTATTTGCCTTTATTACTGAATTCTAATTAGATAAATTGTTAAAAATATTATTTTGATTTAATATGATGCACTTTACTAATGTCAATCACCTTATTGCATATATTTCATACCCTATAGCTAAAAATTCGAGGACAAGTTTCATCAATTGATTTGCACATGGTTAAAAGTTTACTTCGTAACACTATTCTTCTATGAAACAAATTTTCTCTCGTGACCACTATTTAACACTACCTTCCATACAAAGTTTTTTACGGAGGTTAAGGACTTAGTTTTCCAACATAAAATTTCTCATTCTACCATGAGGTTGTTTTGCAGTCTTTTATATGCTGATTATCAAACCTTTGTGCATCATCACCCAACCATATCCATTCATCTTTCATATCCATTCTTAGAGTAATTCCTCTTATCTTCTTTTACATCAGTTGGGCTACTTGGTTTATTTCCCATTTAAATCATTCATTCTTTCATTTCAAGCCCACAACTATATGTCCATATACCTATTTCATCTATTGTTGCCTCCTTTGAATTGGTAAAAAGTCTAGAAATGTTTATTGAAAGGGGTGATTCTCCAATCCATCTATCTTCCCAAAAATTGATTATTTTTCCTATTCCTACTTTTCACATCACATTTTCATAAAACAACTTACCCTCTTCTCTTTCTTCACACACCTTCCTCATATTCCTCTACCATCACGAGTCATTCTTTGTTTCACTTCTTACATTTAAATTTCTCCATGATTAGAGTTAACAAGAAGTTAGAACGGGTATGGGTCTGGTCTAAGAAAATTTTCCTTCATTACCCACTCCGCTACTTATCGTATATTGCAACAAAATATTTGCAAATTTACTTATACTTGTGAACTTTTTACACCCGCAGGTATACATAGATACCCAAGTATTTTTTATTTTAAATAAAATTATTTAAGAACAATTCTTTAAAATATAAAGTTAGATGAAAAATAATTTTAAAGTATAATTCAAACAAAAATGTATAATAAAATATCAGTGTAAATAAATTTAGTCTTTCTGAAAAAAATTTAAATAAGTTTCACTATAAGGTATACGTTTTAAAATATTAATCTTTTTAAAAATAACTTCAATTTTATAAATCTAAAAGAAATATAAATATATAAATCAAATTCTAAACAATTATTTAATAGTTAATATTTTTCTCACCAATAATTTTATTTTGATGAGTTTACTTTCTTAAAAATATCCAAATAAAATTCATTAATAGTGCGTAGCAAATCCATGAATTAGATATCATGACACTCGTACTCGTTCCATCAACAAGCGGGCAATTAAAATATTGATATCTATTATTCATAGGTATATATTAAAGATATCTATTTAGTATTACTTACGAATTTTATCTATGGATATTTTGCAGGTACAAATTGTTTTGTCATTCCTATCCATAATTCGTACTTACACCCCAAAAATTTGTTTCAGAATCTTTGTCTCTTTAATCCTACTCTTCATTTCCATTTAGTTAAGAGGACTAAAAACTTTAATATTTAATTTTGTGTCCTCGCCTCATCTTTTGGTTTACACACCTTATCTCACTTTATTTATGTTATTTTTCTATGATGTCATAAGAAGTTTATTTGAAAGTTCTTAATTTTCTTTTCCATTTTATCATGAAACTTGTAAAACAATAACAAGAATAATAAGAAAATTATAATGACCAATTTTATTAAACATATTATATGAGTAAAAAATAGATGTCTTCTTTACCACGTGGCTTTTTATCATTATCATTTGTTAAAATTGATATTTACTTGAATTTTCTCCAAGTTGAATTTTCTCCAAGTGATTTCTTTGGTACGTAAATTGGATTATCGTTATAGTTCAATATTATAGAAACTTTTCAAAGACTTGTCTCTTTAATATCGTTCCTTTTAATTTATTTTTGACAAAATTAACCTTAAGTCTTGATTCATGCTTTTTTTTTAAAATAAAAGATAGTATATTATGTTATTGTTTTATGGATACATTACAAGGTAAATATTTTCTTAAAACTTATGGATTTTGGTGTTTTCTGATTTATTAACTAGTGGGAACCTTCAAAAATAGAGTTAGTTATGGTGGATCAATATGCCATGTAAATGATGAGGAATGAGAATGTCTAACGTTTCCTACTATATCCAAGTTCTATAGTTTGGAAGCAATTTGTAACTAGGAGATATAAGGTGTTAATGAGCTCGTTCTACTTTTAAAATCCATTAGAGATAATGCTATGTTTGAAGGAGTAAAAGATAGATACATTGAAAGAGGTTACCCTATACTTACTTTTTTTAGTGTAGTTTTAGATTTTTTTTTATATTATTATATATAATTTTTTTGGATAATTGTATACGAGTTGAAGTAATTCAAATATTTTTTATAATATATTCATTCTTTTTTATAATAAAAAAAGTACAATTTAGTCAAAAAAAAATTTTGAAAGTCGAACAATGTTGAATTATTTAAGATATATTAATAACTTATATTTATATTCTCAATTATTATTATTATAATTGATGATTTGACACAATAATATAACTATTTATATATTTTTATTTTGATTAAAAATATACCATACTTTTCATAAACTAAAATTACCTATGAATTTTGTAGTCAAACTAAATGAGTTTTGTTTTAAATTCTTATAAGAAATTTATTTACGTTTTTGTATTTCTAAAATTGAAAACCATTTCTTTTGATTCGTAATATTGCATCACACTGGTTAACTGTTTATATTTTGAACAAAAGTTCAAGGACTACTCCAAATAACATATGTCAACATCAAAACTTTTAATATCCATAAAATAAATATTATTTTTTATTTTTAAATGAATATTAAAAACTGATTCGAAACTTTTGAGAGAATAAAATAATAGAAAAATATTTTACTAAACCCAAAAATTCACACATTCTATAGGAATTAAAAAGAACTATTTCAAAATATATTATTATTATTATTATTATTATTACTTGATATTATTATTTTATATTATTACTTGACAAAAAAAAAATTACGAGTTGTTAAAGAGTCTAGTTCAGTTTATTAAATAAGATGTGCCTGAAAACTCCGTGTTTAATTTCTATGGATAAAAAATATTTAGGAGCTTAAATATGTTTTTATCTATAAATATTGGCTAAATTTGTTATTAGTTCTCAAAATAAATTTTTACTATTTTTGCTTCTTAAAAATTAAAGCAAATATAAGATGATGTTGTTATTATTTTTTAATAATAATAATAATAATATATTTAAATATAATGTATCGTCTCTAAACATACATGTAACCACATATAAAGATACATGTTATGTCATCACTAATTAGAGATAAGGACTACTTTAAAAGTTTTAAATTACGTAAGGATTAAAGTTTAAAAAAATAAGGATTAAAAGTCAAATTAGTTATATTTATAAATATTATATATATATATATATATATATATATATATATATATTCTATTTTTAAATATGAATTATAGTCTCTTTAAACAAACTTTTCAATAAGAAATTTTAGAGAAAACATAAAAAAAAATATCTATAAGCTAAAATTAATTTATATACGAACTAAAAGTAAAAATTTAGAAAATTAATACAAGAAACTTATACATATTAACTTGTGTATAAGTTGATTTTAATTATTGAAGAATTTTTTTGTACAAAATTTTATGGAGAAAATTGTACTTGTTAGTGAAATATAAATCATTCAGTAATGTTTAGTCTTAAAAGAAAAATATATATTTCAATAAACATTAATGATTAACAAAAAATTAGACCACAAATAGAATTAATTTGTATTCGAATTGAAAACATTTGTTGGTTAAACAATTTCTTCTAATGGGGTTTTTTTATACATAGGCAAAAGTTGAATCCTCAACATTTTAATATGTCACTTGAACCATTCACACAATTAATAAATATATTTCCATAAGAAATTTCTTAAAAATGATGTCAAGAAAAGAAAAGTGTTTGCGTGAGAGGAAGATCTTCCAATGTTAACTTTGTTCTTGGTATGAAAAAGAGATAAAAGAAGCAATTATAGTAACAAATGTTGTGTATTACTTGCAAACAAAGAAGATCTAAATTCTACACCTCTTTTATGTGAAGTTTGTCATCATCCTGCAATAGCAATCAAAGAACAAAATTGATCAAGAGAAACTAGTTAAGTTATAGTAAATATGATGTATAAGTTATCAGAAAATATTTCTAACACATTTCATTTCTATCAAAATAAAAATCAAAGAGACTAGGTAAACACTCTTTCTTTTTTGGAAATTACTTCCTGCACCCCTCATTCTCGAACATATACCTTCATTACTAGACTTGCATCTTACAAGTAGGTGAAATGATCGAATTGTCCCGTCTATTTGTCTCTTACTGCACCCAACCATTATCGTCATTATCATTACTGTCGTCGCTGCACTATCATTCCCGTAATAAACGAAACAGAAAGAAGAGAAGAAAAGCACTGTAAAAAAAATCTTATTATGGAAAACTCTTTTTAAAACACATTTCATGTATTCTGAAAAGTTTGTTTTAAAAACTCATTCTAAAAAATATATTCCATATTCTAGAATATATTATATATGTTCCAGAAAGTTTGTTAAAAAAACTATTTTAGAAAGTTTATTTTATAATGTATTTCATGTTTCTTAAAAATTTTATTCTGAAAATCCTAGTTCCAAAAATCTTATCATGTTCTAGAAAATAGTCATTTTGAAAATTATGGGAGTGCATATTCAAATTGAGGGGTCGTAGAAAGTAATTGCCTTCTTATTCTTTTCTCTAATTATTTTTGCTATTGTGAAATAATGGAACAGATGTTTTGGGCTAACGTATATTTTAGCCATTGGGCCACATGTGTCCAAGAGACACTTTGGGGGCATTGTTATTAGCACCTACAATTGCTATTTAAATCTCCAACTTTTCAATTTACATGTTAGAAAAATATCTCTGGATGTTTCATCAACACAACTGAAAACAGTTTCCAAAGTGTTAGGTTTTTTATAAAAAATACTAATTTTTCCTTTTCATTTTGTTAAAAAATTAACATAACAAACAAATTGTTACTGTGTTATTTTTCAAAGAAAAAAAAAAGCAAGTGCTGTGTTGATTTGTTTTAAAACTTTACGTGACAAAACATATTCATGTTAAAAATTTTGAAATAACAATATAATAAAATAAGTTTTTTGTTGTACTGAATTTAATCAATTTAAATATGTTTTCATCAGAGATAATTTTAACAGAATATTTGAGAATATCTTTAATTGAATTATCAATTGTTAGATTCACTATTTATCATTACATAAAAAATTATAACTTACAGTCATAATACATTTTTTCTTTTAAGAGTGGCACAATTCAAAATTCATGATTTCATGGTGATATGCATGTAATAATTAATGTTACATGTAACAGTTAATCTCTTTCTTTATTATAAATAGATAAATGGAAACACATAGATATATGATATGTTTATTATTATTAAAAAGAATAAACATAACCAATAATAAAACTTTTTTTTTACAAAATGATATAAAATAATAATTAACTATTATCATTATCATCTTCATCAATAACATCTTTCTCTTCATTCTCTTTTAAATCAATATTTATTTCATCACTTCCTTCCTCCATCAATATGTCGTAGTGAGAACTAAGTCATTTTTATCCAATAAAAACATATAATTGTTGTATGACAAAATGAAATTGAGTCTGAGTGTTTATTTTCTTGATATATTTCATTTGTAACTTTCTCTGACATATCATACCAACCACGAACACTACAAGAAAAATAGGAATTATAGACAAAAAATTACTAAGGGATCTATATCCGTCTGTCATCATCGATGAATTTTAGTGACAGATAAATTGACGGTAATTTATCAACGAATTTGATCCGTTGTTAATTAAATTTATTTGATAGTCAATTTACCGAAGATAAATTAATCGTCAAATCATTAACCGTCAAATTATTTATCATAAAATCTGTCAATAAATTATAATAATAATAATTATTATAATAAAAATTAGTAATAATGATAATAATAACAATAACAATAACAATAATAATTATAATAAGAAGAAAAATAATAATGGTAATAATAAGAATAATAATAATAATAATTATTATTATTATTATTATTATTATTATAGTAATTATTATTATTATTGTAATATTAATAATAAGAAGAAAAATAATATATTATTATTATTATTATTATTAGATGTTTGATTTTTCTTGTAGTGGAAGTTTTGTTTTCAATATTACTAATTAATGATGTTTTTAATATAATACACTTTTAGAGTTTGATTAACTAAGACATATGGTTAATTAGTCCTTAATTTTATAGTTATTATTAATAAGAATAAATTCATATTTATCTTTTTTATCCTCTCACCTTAGAATACCTATCACACCAATGACATTTACCAAAATAACTTAATTCTATAATATCCTTTACGTTAAATCTCCAATCATTTACTTATGTATTGAAATTGACAAAAGCACGTGAATCCGATAACTAAGTAGAAGAATGATTCATTTATTCTTTTTTGCCTTCACTTTTCAAAAGTGTAACCTATTAAAAAGTAATAAGATAAATGTGCTTAAGCTATATAATAATAGTTAAATAAAATTAAATAATTCTTATACATATTTTAAACTATTGAAAAAATTCATTTTGATGTCTTCATTCCACATGTTATGAATTTGCTTTCTCCTAGTTATGAATTTGCTTTCTCCTATTCTTATTTTTACATCCTTATCATAAAATAAACAATTATAATAAATTATATATAACCACTATAATATAAATATGTAATTTAATAAAATTACTTACTCAATAAAATGTGAGATTATCTCACAAATTTAGAAAACATAATTTCTTGTTTTATCTTGTAGAAAAAATTTAAACTTGAATTTATTTAATTATTATAGATCACCTTCATAATTTCATCCATATCTATTAAATTTTCTTTCAACTCCATCCAAATCCAAATGTCTTAAACAAAAATGTATACACTCTTATGAAATATAGCTCGAGCAATATATCCTTCTAAACTGGCATTATCTTACATGATCATAGATATATGAAGATACCTTTCAATTGAATATATCTACCATAAACATTGTAGCATATATTTGTTGGAGCATATATTTGTTGGAGGAACATGTATCTTCTAGATTCTGATAAATTTTAATGAGTACTTTTCTACATAAATTTTAATGATACTAATAGCTAGAGAGAGTTTACTAAATTATCAGTACGACTTCTACCTTCTTTCCATTATATTAAATTATGTATTATTTTAATGTTAAAAAAATTATATATAATTATACTTTAAATTTTAATTTATCAAATTAAACTAATAAATATAATTATATATTATTATGTTAATTAAGTTTTTAATATAAAATAAAGTTTTAGACGCATTTACTTAGTATGATTCATCTTCACAAAACTTTTAAAACTTAAAATTAAAACATCCACTAAATTTTAAAATCCAAAACTCTTCGTGTTGAATACTTTCACTCTTCCCGTTGATTTTTTGTATTCATTCTTTCTTCTTCCTCCATTCTTCATACTCTACAAAAGTTTCGTTTCAAGAGTTTCTACTTTACTCCAAATTGGTAAGCTATTTTTTGTTCTTCTTTTTTTTCTTTGTTCATCGTCCACTTATTCACGCCTTCAAAGGTTTCGCTCCCATTAAAAGGGTTTCACTATTTTGACCATTTACGTTATCGTTGTTTGGCTCATTCACCACTTCAATTTCTGTGGTTTTGATCTTGGACTTATTCACACTGATGTTTAGGGCATCTTTCGTTCCAAATCTATAATTCGTTGTGGCATTTTATTTTATGTAATTAATCAAATCAAGTATGTTGTCTGCTTTAATTGCTTTTCAATGTGTTAAGTTATCATTTGCTTTTGTAGAATTTTTTATTTGCATTTATTGAGTGCATGTTAAGAGTGGAGTGGGGTGACCACTAGTTTGTTTGTGTAAGATATCATGGAACAACATTGTTGGTTATGAACATAAAAAAATGATATGTAAATATGGACATTTCACTTGTGTTTCTACTTGTCTGAATATTTTATACTTCTTATAAAGATTTTCAATTTTATGGTTTTCGACATCTCAGTTGCAAGTAGCAAAACTAAAATAGACATGTAATTTTTTTTCTCTAATTATGTTTATATTTTAGCATAATGTGATTAGATTATAGTATTTGAAGGTGATGAAAGTTTTGTCTGTTAATCAAACCAACTTGATCATGCCTATATGATTAATGTGGTCTCTATATTCATAAGAGCTATGTAACACTATTTTTAATTGCTTTTCTATACTTATAGAACCTAGTATCATATATAAACATTTGTGTTCAGCTTTCATTTCTCATTATGCACGAAACTAAATTTACTTAAATCTTTAATTTTGTAGATTAATATAAGATACAATACTATGGGCCTTGCATGGTGTGTTATTTAGACTCTTTTACTTTCTGTATAATGATGTAATGCATTCAGGACATGCTTAGCTTGAATAAATTTATATTTTATGTTTTGCTTTTTTCATTGTTTTATAAAAGTCAATTTTTTCACAAGAAATAGAAATTGAAAAGGAAAACATTTGTATAGGAAAAAATTAATTTCTCATAAGGAAAATTATTTTCTCCAAGATTTAACATGGTAAACTACAAACTGTTGATAACTTAGAAAAGTACTAACTAAGATATGTATAATGGTGAAACTAGGATGAATTGGTGACAATAAGACTGAACTGAAAGCAAAGGCCTGAACCATCTGGAATAATGAAATGTATTGCAATGTGTGTTCTTAAGACCTAGATTTATACTGATCATAATCTTAATTAAAATTAGTGAAATAAATTCTAAGAAAATATGACAACAATATTAACAAACTTTTAAGATATTTTCACACATTCTAATTTCTCGCTATCATTTCATTTATCATGATTCTAATCAATTATTCCATTTCAATTTTACTTTCAAGATTATGTTTGTTCTAGTAGTTAGAATAGTTTACTTGTTAGTTCAATTTCTATTTTCTAGTTTTTGTTTTCAATTTCAGCTTTCAATTACTATTTTTTGTTTCTGTTTTTTTTAGTTTATACAGTTTTTGTTTCTAATTCATTTTAATTTATGGTTTACTTGATCTTCAATTTCTGTTTTCTTAATTCTTGCTAGTAGATGCAATTTCTACATGTTTTTTTATTCTATTTTCAATACATTCTTGTCATTGTACAATTGTGTTCCTAACATCATATTTCCTTCTTATAAGAATGACTTGGCTTAATCTGTTAATAGAAAAGACACACAGTTAATAGAAAACACAATTTTCGCTATATAAGCAATGCAATTTGTGTTATTATGTATTTATTATTTTTTATCCAAGTGTAGAATATTAATGATTTATTTTATTTATTTTACAGAATCAAAATCCTTGAATATAATTAAAACAAGGACTATTTATTGTTACTTTTAAAATATTCTGAAATAGAATTAATTTTTATTTAATATATGTATGTTTGAAGTTGTTGGATATTTTAATTTTTGTAATTTTAAATGTAATAGATCTTTTATTTTAATTAATATATATTTAAAATTTTAAATATGATTTACTTATTAAATAAGGTACTAAATAAGGCATTATATTTTTTTTAACAAGTACACATTATCATAATTTCTAATAATGATAATAAAATATTAATAATTAAAATCAATTAATAGTTAATAGTGACTTAACAAATTTAATCAATTTCTAGCCTACCCATAATATCTCAGTCATAATTAAGATGTTGTAATATCATAAGTCTACTGAGAACAATCTAGTTATCCTTGACAAAAGATGAATCCATAAATTGACCGCAACCTCAATATCTCGGTCAACACTTATGATTCATTTTAAACATGTGGGATTGACAAATAGACACATGACGATTATCATGGACACGTAAGACAAAACACAAAAGAGGCTCTTAACCGATTAGGGCACTAGCCCAATCGTCCAAAAGCACATCTAAAAACTTATAAATAAGAAGGTGGTGATTTCAAGATATAAGGTATTATTACTCTGATCTTATTCACCCTCTAATACTCAGATCATACTAACTTGAGCATCAGAGTATTTAAGGACCCTTCCCGAGACCGAAAACATATCCAAATGCAAGAGACCAATAGTAGGAATTTAGAAACAGTTGGAACCGACTCAAGACTAGACGATCATTTGGGCTAACTGGTTTTAAAAATTTATTAATATTTGTGATTTCTTTCATAATCAATAATAAAGGGTTATATCATTCCTTAACTTTTATTTTTTTTAGCATCTAGGTCTTGTGTAGTTGTGTGACTTTTTTACTTGATTAGTACCTTTTTATTTTTTATTTCCCTCGATAACACTCTTTATTTTTTTATTCCCTCAATAACGAACACTCTTTATTCTTTAATTCCTAAAATAGCACTCTTTTATTTTTTGTAATAACACTCTTTTTTTAATAGTTATTAAAATTTGTGGTTATTAGTTTATTAAATTCAAATTAAAAAAATACAAAGAAAATAAAATGAAATATTTTATAGGTTTTTTAACTAATTAATTATAATAGGAAAAATGATAAATTGTTTATTTTATATTTTATAATAAATTTAAATTTGGCATAATAAATTATATTAAAATAAATTATAATAATTTTGTGATTGTATTTTCATATTAAAATTGATATTAGAAGAAAAAATTATAATAAATTATAAAAATGTTGTTTGAATTAAAATTTGTATTTTTAGTTTGTTAAAAAAATATCTAAATAATTAGTGACAAAAATCAAATAAAATTTTGATAAAGATAAAATTTGATTTTTGATAAAGATTAATTTTGATTTTTGATAAAGATTAATTTTGATTTTTGATAAAGATTGAATTTGGTTTTTGATAGAGATAAAATTTAATATTTTATTAAATATATCATTTGATTTTTTATAAAGTAAAATTTTATTTTTGATAGAGATGTAATTGATTTTTTCGATAAAGATAAAATTTGAGTTTTGATAAACATAAAATTTATATTTCATTTCACAAGTATTTCGTGTACTATTAACTAAACTATTTAGTGAATATATGATTATCATTTTTCTCTTTATGTTCAAATGTGTATTGCATAATTTCAATAATTAACAACTTTTAAGTAATAAACATAACATTTAAAAGCAATTCATAAATAAATTAAATTTTATTTAAAAATTTTAAATCATTTAATTAGTATTTATTTACAAAAATACTTCAATAATTTTATTTTATTTTTGCTATTAATTATTTAAATATATTTTTAACAAATTAAAAATACAAATTTTAATTAAAATAACATTTTTATAATTTATTACAAATTTTTCTTGAAATATCAATTTTTTAATACAAAAATACAAAAATACAATTAGTAAATTATTATAATAAAATACTATCACAAAATCATAAATAATAAAAATAATCATAATCATAATTAATGTACGTACATTAATTAAAGAATAAAAAATAAAGAGTACTATTAAGAAAAATAAAAAATAAAAAAGTGTTAATCCTAGTTATGCTGTGTAATATATATATATATATATATATATATATATATATATATATATATATATATATATATATATATATATATATATATATTTTTTTATTTTTTTTAT
>Ga0099825_1004113_pt1 | contig 19150 bp, 10 predicted proteins | sample SiratroredBW_FD_76838 | JGI IMG/M metagenome (GOLD analysis project Ga0099825, IMG submission 76838) | Root nodule microbial communities of legume samples collected from California, USA - Siratro red BW | ecosystem: Host-associated > Plants > Roots > Nodule | place: USA: California | collected... | reverse complement strand
TTTTTTTTTTTTTTTTTTTTTTTTTTTTATAATTTTTATTTTTTTTTTTTTTTTTTTTTTTTTTTCTTTTACTGAGATACTACTGATTTGATCGTCCATTAATTAAGAGATAAAATGTCTATAATTTTGAAAATTCAAAATAATTAAAATCGCAAAATTTAAAGTTCACTGGTTAAATTTGCCATATGATAAAATCAGTAATAAATATTTTATTAACTTACTTAGATATAAGATCTAAAGATTTTTCAATTCTTTAAATATATATATTTTTTTGTTTCATTTACATCCCAAAAAAAAAATCGAGTTTTTTAAAGAATAAAGATTAAAAAGTTACAGACATTAATCAAATTTTGCTTACTTTATAGTTTTAAAACCAGTAGTTTAAAACTTTAAAGGAGTACAAAAATTGAAGAGGATAAAAATAAAATGTATTCATTTTAGATGGATTAAAACATAAGTTTAAATTAAAGAAGTGAAATTAATTGTGAAACCTTGTGTATAAGGAGAAAAAAATTAAATACTGTAGAAGATGTTTTGCATTCTTTCTTCTTTTAAGGGGACGATGTTCATATTGTGTTTTAAAGTTGTTTTGTAAAATAGTTTCACTTCTTAGCAATTAATTATTTATTTAAAATAGTTTTAGAATGATGATGATGTTATTCTTCTATCAATGACCTTCGTAGAGAACATGCTCTTTCTGTTTATTGGCGAAAACTGTAGTCCTCTATAATTGTTCTCTTTCTTAATTGTACTATACAATCTGAACTGGTTTCAGTAACATGGACCAAGGATTCTTGCATGTCTATATATGAAATTAAATGTGACTCAATGATAAACAATAAAGTCCAAAAAATGCAGATAAGCAACCATCATGATCATGTTACATATAACATTCAAGTCAAATCATGCAGGCTTTTTCAGCAGCTGGTATAAATAATCAATAAACTAGTGTTAGAACTCTGATTCTGAAAATGGATTCTATCTATGCAGTTTGTTTGTTGTGAAATAGCTAGCCTCTTAATATCAGCAACAACTACTTGTGGCAACGTTGGATGATGGCTTGTCCTTAAATATGTTCTTTTTAGTGCTCTTAGAGCCCTCTGCTAAGAGGCTAGGTGTATCCAGAATCTGGTTGCACACACAGATCAATAAAAAGGTTAACCATTTTATATGATATTAGCATCTGATTATCACGATTCATAGAATTCTAATCCGTTTTCAAGTTTCCCATTTTATGAACCAAAGTTATCTCAGTATATGGGCATATGTATATATATGTTACTCAACATACCTTCAGAACAAGTTCTTCAAAGCATTGCTGTACGTTAACTCGAGTTTTAGCACTGCATTCAATAAATAGGCAACCATATTCCCTGGCAAAGTCTATTCCCTCTTTCTTGGTCACAACTCTATCACCCTCCTGAAAACCAAATGTTATCCACCTGCATGTCAGTTCCTATAACGGAGAGCGTGAAAAAACTATTTAGTGATGGTGATAGGTTCTAGTATCACACACAAAAAAGGGTAAATCCAAGATTTGAAATAGTCTTATACCGATGGACCAAATTGAAAATCACATGTGCCAATGGTAACCTATAGCAGATGACTCAAGCTAGTTCAAGATTTCTATTAACCTAAACACAACAAGCCATGCAAACAAACCTTCCTCCGTATCCTTCTTTAAAACAAAATAAATACATAAACCTAGAGGAAAGAAGATAAGCAATCAAGGTTAGGAATCAAGAAGACTCAGAAGTCAAAACTCAGCGCAAAAACAAAACAGAACCAAGACAAGTAGATTAGCCCCAAAACTGCTCCCCAGTCCCCGTATACATCTATAACTGAAAACCAGAAAAGTGCATAATGCTTAGTATACAGAATTATTTTTTGACATGAATGAAGATTAATTAGAAAGATGAAGAGAGAGCATATGGTTATACTTAGTAATTAGTCTCAAATAACAAATGCAAATTGGCTCGCTCTAAGAAAACTATTAGTAGTATAGTGCATAATAGGATGACTACTATTATAAGTTTTTGCATAGAGATTAAATAAGTTATGGTATGTACGTTAATAATTTTTATTTTACTCAATGAGGTCAGCTATATAGAACATTTAATATCATTGGAATAATATTAAAAACAATTAAAACAATAACAAAGAATTCATGACATTCATAGTTAATAATGAGTCATGGGTTTTAAGCAAAACAAACAAGTGAGGGTAGGTGTTCTAGAGAGAAAAGTTCAAAACAAAGGTGATCTTGAGTTCAAAGTAGAGAAAAAAATGGTTGGTGAGATCAGCATTGTTAATACATAAACGAATAGACACAAGTCTACACATTTGCTAATAACTAACATCAAATTTTGATGATAACAAATAGTATCAAAATTCGGTATATCTAACAAGTTTATCAAGTATGAATCAACTTAAAATTAACTTAAAATTGTTTCTAGTCCAAATAGATTTAGCTGGACGTTTTAAAGAACCAACAAATGACTAAACACTACATGACAAGCACACAGAGGAAATAGAAGTCCCATGAGTTATCATCAAACTACCCAAATGGCGGATGTCATACAAAGAAACATTAGACAACTCGTCAAGAAGCATTAGAGATTGAAGTGTTAGACAATCAAGATCTCTACAAACAACTCCAATTGCAAATTAGACACTCAAAGGGATTGTCTACAAGTTTTAAAGAAGCAGGCTCACAAACTTCAAAAAAGATTATGATACACGCACAACCTACTCCCTGAGCAATGAATGCTCGTTAGAGTGCAGTCAATACAGTTAATGTAGTTGCTCAGATAAATCATGTCCTTTTAATCAACAAAAGGAGTGTAACAATGGAGTGTCAGCTAAAAATCAAACACATATTTTTAAAAGTTCTAATACCAAGGACAACACATAAGCACAATGTCATTATGAATTCTTTTGTGATGCCCATAAATAAAAGCACACCATGCACATAAAGACTTGACAAAACATTCACAAAAAGACTCATTTTATGTGCATAAGCCTTTATTCTTTCTTTCTTTAAAGCTTCCCGTGCTTGAGAAACTGTGTATCTTAGACAACTTGTAAAAGAGTATGCTTTCTTTATTTGAGACAATGTGTAATTGTATTTTTGTTAGGAACTATCAAGGAAGAAAAACAACAAACACCTCAAACAGTATAAACTAGAAAAATGAGACCTTATTTTTATTAATATTCTCATGTCAAAGCTGCCAAAGTCAGCAAAGAATTAATCCTTTCACATAAGAAAAGATAATCCTGTCACCTATCAACAACACAATCCCAAAAAGTCCCCTCACCCAAACATATGTTGGTCTTTATATAGACCACTACCACCGACTCACCTAACTTTAATAACACCTACCGACTCACCTAACCCCACTAACACCCACTGACTCACCAATCCACTATCCACTACTGACTCACCAATTCACTAAGACCCACCGACTTAACTCTTCACTAATTTTTAACTTTCCTCTTATAATATACTTTCCATTCTTTATCCTTAGACTTAACATTGTGCATAACAATTTTATATCCACTCAGTTAAGTGTGAAACCAGTGAAAAAAATTTATTGTGTATAGCTTGGAGAGACTTTATGTACTTAGTTTAGAACGAAGTTGTGTACTTGCTACTAAACTTAGGAGAGTTCAATAGATAGCTTATAAAGACTTTAAGTACTCATGGAAGCCAAAAGTGATAGTAAAAAATACTTGAAAACATTTGATTGTTTAGTGAAACTCTTTACAATTTGTATTAGAGAACTGAAAGTAACTCAGATTAGAGGTAATTCAGTATAAATAAAATCCAAAGAGTTCATTGTTTCCTTTTATTACTCACACAGTGTTTCTCTGAGTCATCTATAAAAACGTTTTAGAAAACTTTTGGGAATGCTTTTACAAGACTTTTAGATGGACTATTTGAGAAAAATCTTCAACACAACCTTTCATCTCTACTTAAACCCTCGTTTTAGAACTAACATTTTCTTTGAGATGGGTGTTGGGTGAAGAACAAGAGCATCGCATGGTAGACAACTGCCCAAGAAGCTATGTGCTATCCGTGTTTTCTTTTTTTAAGTGTAAAACGGGAGTAAATCCCAAGTTTGTTCTAACCTATTCTCAAGAGTGATACGTAGCACGTCCTATGGCTAGTGTATGTGCTTAATCTCCATGAAACATGTAATCATATATATATATATTATTATTTTCTCACAGATTGAAATTTTAAACACATCATATTGAGATTAGTTAACATCATAGATAACTGTGTATCTAAAAAACTTGGCATAAAAGAAGATACCTTATCCACTTTGTTTCCAACAAGCATCTTGATGCATTCCGGATTTGTTGAATAAAGTTCTATTTCCTTTGACCATATGTCAGCAAGATTCGTAAACGTTTCCCGCCGAGTTACATCATAAACTGCATCAGTTTGAGAAAAATAAAATCCAGTAAAATTTCAATAATATATCTCCTGGAGAGTTCTATTTCCTTATTTCCAAATCAGTGCATTCTTCCCACGAATAACAGCTAAATTCACTTAATAAGCCAAAGCTTGATATGTGTAGGAAATTTCTTTTTCAAGCAGAAAAAAGTGGACAGAAAGAAGCTTATCTTTACCCTTCTTCACCTTTCATTTCATCCCTAAATTAATCCTATATCGATAGCCCCTTTTGTTAACTTGGGAGTTAAGTCACTTATGATAAACAAATCATGTCCACTAAATTATTTTATATTTTTATAAATTACTTTTTCAGAAAATTTTTTAAAAAGCAAAATCAAATCGAGAATTTGATGAAGGGAAGTAAAACAGACTTACTTTTCTGTTTGGTGATTTCAACAATCATTGGTCAGTATGTAACGTATGCAATTTTTGGCGAATTAAATATTTTCTCTTCATTTCTTATTACATAAGGGACAATATTTCAATTTTTTCTTAAATACACTAAAAAGTCTGAAACTATTACCAAAAAATACCTACTTCCAATTCAAGCAAAAATGCCAGAGAAATTTGTTCAGATAGTGAAAGATGAATGGGTAGCAAGGCCTAACTCCAAGGGCCTGCAAAGGACAACATTTTAGACCCTTGGTAAGACATTTGAAAAGTTTATTGTAGCACTTTATTTACTAGTTAGTAAATTTGCCTCCCACGCAAAAAGCCAGAGCTTTATGACTCAGCGTTTGGATGCCTGCAAGAAGTTGTTGAATTCTTTAGACCCTTGGTAAGGCTTTGAAGGCTTTATGCAAAGTGCTTTCGAGCACCTAAAGCTTCTTCACAAATACCTAGATTTACTTGTTTGTTCTTGGTCTGACATGTTCCATGAAGATAAACTTAAAACTAAAATTGGTACCTGATATGGTTTTTTGTAAGCATGAACTTGAAAATGGACTAGCAATGACTTTCCTTTATACTCTGAATTCAGAAATAATTCATTGGACAAAGTGATTTATAAAAATAACGAAATAAACCAATGACCTAGATTCATTTTAAATAAATGGCCATGATTCATTTACTGTTAGTGACTTAAACCAAGATAACAAAAGGGTCTATTGACATAATAGTAGGAGTTTGAGGATTAACCATGACAAAGTAAAAGTTGAAAACTTCAATGATAAAAGGTGTATGGTTCGAGCTAGCTGTCTACACTCTTTTCCTTTATTATTTACTTAACAATGTCTTTATGATTTATCAATCAATGTACAGGTAAGCTCTCTCAAGCAACATGAATGGTTTTCAACTGTCACAATGATATTGAAGTGATATTTCAACTTCACCCAATTAATAAATATGACTGGGAGGGTGGTGAATGAGGAAACACAAAATTGAAACTCACCCATAATGATCCCTTGGGCGCCTCGGTAGTAAGAACTCGTCAATGTTCTGAATCTCTCTTGACCAGCTGCATAATTAAATCACACCATATCATTATATACACTTTGCACTACTTTACTAAACAAAAAATTGCAGAAACATCATCTTATAAAGTGGAACATCAATCAATAAATAAATAGACATAGGTGAACACCTGTGTCCCAAATGGCAAGCTTCAGCTTTTTCCCATCCATGTTCAAATACTTGACCTTAAAATCAACCCCTACATTGAGACATCAAACAAACAAGATACAAAAGCATGAAACTCTAGATCACCTTGTTTTTATTTTTTCAAAAAATCAGACAACCTTATGCTTAAACAAGAACAATAGTGACATTTCACACTGAATAGCAAACTGTAGCACTAACAATTCTATGGCCTATGACAATGTCAATAAGATGCGTAACCCTTGATTAAAAAACAAAGATATACATATATATGAACGAACCAATTGTAGGAGAAAGATCTTCAAAGTTATCAGAGGTGAAACACAGGAGGAGACTACTCTTGCCAACACCTGAGTCCCCAATCATCAACAACTTAAACAAATATTCGAATTCCGGGGATGAACTTGAATCCATCGCACTGATTCAATGACAAAATAGCAATTTAAAACAAAATAATCAAACGTACATTTGATTCTGAAACTCATTTGATCGATAAGAAAAATGTGCATTGACATCAAAATATAGTGATTAAAAGAGAGAGAGAAATTAGCATACCCAAGATTATTAACAGGATCAAATCCTAGAGGAAGTGGTAGCAGAGGAATTCAGGAAGCAATAATAACAAGGAAAATAAAACGGAACTGTGTCCGAATTACCAGGTCACCGTTCAACTTTTTTCTTTTTTTCTCCCCTTCAGTCACTGAATTATTTCTAATCATTTTCATTATTCTGTGATTTAATTTTTGTCACTATCACTACCCACCTTTATCATCACAAATATTGAACAAATAACTCAAATAAATTGGAAGACTTAACCAAAAAAGAGACTAAATAATCAATGCATTGTTTGATAATGAGTAAGATAAATTAAAGGTTTTGAGTTTAATTTATATGTATTGTTAGTATATTTTTAAGATGATTGTTAGAATAATCAACAATTTTATTATGTGTGTACTATTTGTTCAAGATTCAAATATACATAATTGCTGCCGATTTAAAATGTAATTTTTTATATAAAAGTATAATGTAATTTTTTTTATATCCGAATAGAAATTAAACTAAAAAATTAAAACGTTTGAAAGTAATAAAAGAAAGTCAGTGTGGAATAATTAAAATATTGATGTTCCTCAATGGCTGTAGGTGGCAGCCTTTTTTTTTTTTATTTATTTTCTGTAAGTGGTGAGAGATGCTGACAAACCACACACATATTTGTATATCCAGGCCTTTATGTATTAATTTTTTCTTTGTTCCACAAGCTTATGTCCACATTTATATTATACAAGATATTTATTCATTAAAGATTTACATCTATTGCTGGTCATTATGTTTTCTTAACATATTCTTTCAAGGGCAAAAGAAATTCCATTTTTTTTGGCTTTTGGATATAAAAATTACAAAATCATAAATCCTAAACTTTAAACATAGTTAAGTTATGATAAAATGTTGAGAACTTAAAATTTTATCATAATTTCGTTAAATGTTAAGAGTAGTCGTTAAATAAGAAATAAAAAGCTAGACATAGATCGAAGTTCAAATTGAATAAACGCAATAATAGAGTAATAAATTATATATATATATATATATATATATATATATATATATATATATATATATTAAAATAAGTAAGTTGTGAGTGAGTATATAATATTTTCTTTTAAAAGAATTTATGTAATGATTTCAAATGCTTTATTTATTTATATAAATAATGTAATGTGATATAATAAAATATGATGGTATTGATATAGAATATTGATTGATTTTGTCCATAATTAATTTTCTAAAAAACTTACGTCTTCATATTTTTAATCTTTGCTTTTTATAATTTTTTAGTAAATATTTAGTTTGACTTTTATGAAGTAGTTAATGTTGTTGAAAATTGTTGAAACATGATTGAATTTTTAAGACGTGAATGATTATTGTTTTTAAGGATTTATTCGTGGTGTATTGCGTAAGTTTTCCAAGATATAATAGAAACTTTCAGAACTAGGAAGTAACTTTCTTATGAGTGAAAATACTCTCAGAACTAGCAAGTAACTCTCTTATGAGTGAAAATACCCAAAACAGGGGAAAGAATAGATTAGAAAAGAGAGAGGAGAAATGCTTCAATTTGTATAATTTGGAGAAGTGAGGGGTCTCTATTTATAGGTGGGCACCCCCTAGCTGTTATAGAAAAGTACTAAAGATGGGAGAAGAATCTAATCATACATCCCGTTCAAGTGCAAACATTCAAAACCAATTGCACATATTTTAATAGGTTTTAATGATTTTTCAATACTTCTAATTACAACAATCCCTCACATATTGCAAAATGTAAAGAAGTAAGAAAGAAGATAAATCATGAGTCTTATATAAGATGTAATGCATCAAAGCTAGTATAACAAGGTATATGAACCAATCCTAGATTGATGAAATTAACACATAGTATAGTTGGTATAACAAGCTATATAAATCAAGACAGTTAATATGTGTTAGATGTTTTATCAATCACAATACACCCATGCAATTCTTGTTATTATCGTTGTGTTGCTCTTACTACGTCATGTGCGTGCCTGATATTCATGAGTGTTCTAGAGATCTTGCCAAGATCTCATGCAAACAGCTCCATATGGGTGATTTCATCAAGTGTGTGCTGCAAATCATGCACCATCCATAAGGAATATGAAAGTCATTACAACTTTGTTATAAGCTAAAATTCTACACTGCATAGAATTTTAACGACAAAGTTTATCCTCTTAATAATGTAGTATCTAGCATTTTCACACACACCATAAGAATGGACAAATAAATTTTAAATCAAATTTAGTGCTAGCAGAACTAACAAGTGACTTGTTTTTACCCATATGAACTTTATTCATAGGATCTCAAATTACAAAGGTTGGGTTCCCATCACTTTTTTTTTTTTTTTTGCAAGGGGCTTGAGTCTCATTCCCCTCTATATTTCTAAAATCAAGTTCCTCCCTAGAGGTTTTGTTAGAGGATCAACCAAATTCGTTATGACTTGACATAATCAATGAAATTTGTTTCTCTCTTTACTAGCTGCTTTACCAAATTGTCCCAAAAGTATAAGTCTATTATTTCAATTATAACTTTTGTTTTTAGCTATAGTTATTGCCAATTGACAATCACAGTGTATTGATACAGATGGGTTTGGTTCCATACCTAATAGAATGTTTGCTAAGAAGTTTTTTCAACCACTCAACTTCATTTCCAACAGTTTTAAGAGAAAAAAAACTCTAATTTCATTGTTAATCTAACAATAATTGTTTATCTGGCTGATCTCCATGAAACTGCACCACCCCCAAATGTAAATATATAACCACTAGTGGATATTGTCTCATTTGATTCAGAGATCCAGTTAGCATCACTGTAGCCTTCTAGAACAACGAGAAATCCATTATATTCAATGACATAATCCATTGTATCTCTTTAATATCTCATGAGTCTTCCAAGTGCATCCCAATGATCCTCACTAGGACATTGAGTATACTTGCTCAGTCCACTTACTGTATAAGAAATGTCTAGCCTAGAAAAGCTCATTAAATGCAATAAGCTCCCGATTATATAGGTATGCTGAGATTGAGAAATAGATTCTCCCTTGTTTTTCTTTAATTTTGAGTTAGTATCATAAGGGGTGCTTATTGATTTAAAATCATAATAGTCAAACTTGCTTATAAGTTTCTTAGTGTATTGCTCTTAGGATAATAATATTCTATCTCCCTTCCTTATGACTTTAACTCCTATAATCACACTTGTTTCACCCATAGCTTTCATTTCAAACTTAGATTCAAGAAAAATTTGTTTTAGAAACTACATCAATCCATGTACCAAAAATCAACATGTCATCCATATATAAACATATAATGACACATTCACCATTTTCAAATTTAGTGTACACACATTTATCAACATCATTAGTAGAAAAACATCACAAAGTAAGACATTATCAAGTTTTCCATGCCATTGTTTTGGCACTTGTTTAATCCCATACAAAGATTTTAAAAGTTTGCATATTTTTTCTTCTTGACCAGGAACCACGCATCCTCCAACAGTTTAATTACTCATGGATTTTAGTTAATCCTAATCGTTGCAATTTAATAACATATGAAGAATTTACATGTCCTAATCTAGCATGACACATATCATAAGAATAAAAAATATAAGCACCAAGACATCGATCTAAATTCATTAATAATAACAAAAATATTGAGTATAAAAAGACCTTGATCGTAATATTCCATTTCCAAAAACACATTATTTTTTTCATAATAATCTTAACAGATTCGAATGACACTTTGACCATCACCATTCCCAACAGTGTTACAGGGATTAAATTCCATATGTAATTTTTAAAATGACTTTTTATTTTCCAAAGACAACAGTTGTCTTGGAATCACCTAGAAAAATTTGTTCTTCTCCATCCCCTACACTAGGTAGGAGGAAAACACATTTCTTTTTGCATAGATACGCCTGGTAGCCCCAAAGTGTTCCACTCATTTGTCACAAGGTCTATTGGGACGAGAAAAATTAGATTTATTCTTTTTCTTCTGATCAAGGTTTTTTTATCATACCTTTTTGTGTTGTGGAAGCAAAGTTTGACATCTGTAGTGTAGAGTTGTTATTGATTTTCATACCGTCAGTCATAAGTTCTTAAGATTGTTGTTGAAAATGGCTGAAAACACGAATATGATCAATTTTTCGAGTCATGAATGATCATTGTCCTTAAGGACTTTTATGTGATGTATTCTGCAAGTCCCCCAGGATACAATAGGAACCTCGAGTGGTTCCAAGGATTTCAGAACTAGCAAGCAAGCTCTCTTATGAACAAAAATACCTAGGACAGTGGAAAGAAGAGAATAGATAAATGCTTCAATTGGTGTGTTTTGGAGTAGTGAGGGGTGGTCTCTATTTATAGGTAAGCACCTTCTAGCTGTTACAAAAGAGTATTATAGTTGAGAGAAGAATATGGTCACACATCTCATCTAGGAGCAAACATTCAAAACCAATTAAACAGATTTTAATAGGTTTTAATGACTTTGCAATACCTCTAATTACAACCGTTAATTCTTTTTTAAGATAAAAAGAAACATACCATAAAAAAAGAACAAAAAAATATGGGGATTAAGTCAAACCCATGGAAAGAAATATAAAATCACTCTCCAAAAAAATCTAAACAAGTCCAAGCATTGGGAACATATACCTATTATAAAAAGAAAAATATAAAGTAATGCTTGAAGGTAAGCTACCATACCAAGAAACTCAAACATATTGTTCAACACTTAAGAAGCAAGTTTATCAGCATAATGGTTACCCTTTCTAAAAATATGAGAAATTTTGAGATCAATCTCTTTACAAAAGGTAAACACTTATTCCATCTTCCTCTAATAGACCAAGGAACAAGTTGGGATGAGATAAAAGCTTGGCAAATTAGGATAGAATCACTCTCTAGCTATAAACGCCTATAACTAGCATCTATAGCATGCTTAATCGCCAAGATAACGCCCATAAACTCGACAAAAAGAAAAAGATTAAACTCCCAAGAAAAGAAGAAAAACCACCAACAAACTCCTCCATGCCCCATCTAAAGATACCAACATAGGCAACAAGCCCAAGTGAACCTATGACGACACCATTCGTGTTAACTTTAATCCAACCAGCCAAAGGGAAGTCCTAATCCACTTGAAGCGAATGAGAAGGCATTTCCAAAGAGATATGGTGTTCAAGTACTGAAGGGCGAACAACGAAAAAAAAAATGATGTTAGATCTATGTGAAGAATTCAATACTCATTCAACATCATAATTCTTTCCCCTATCACCTGAAGATGAACAAGACACTCAAAGCAACAAATAAGAATATAAAGAAAATCATTTAGAAGATGATCGTGACTTATAAAGATTGACACGAGATACTCTTGTTTACGTTGCATGGATAGAGTACTTTTATACACTAACTTAGAGGAGGAGTGACATTAGAAGAGAATAGTGACACAAAAGAGTGGCATAAGAGAAGAAAGAAACATGACTTTAATATATTGTTGGCATTAATTTAGCCAGGAAGAGAATTTGAGCACAATGAGAAAGAAGAGAAAAATGGAAGAAAGGAGGAGAATGAGCATCATTGATGTTGAATATTATCTCTCATCGACTAGAGATAAGATTAACTTACAATATATAAGTGAGGTCGATTAGAGATAAGATTAATTTATAGTATATAAATGAGGTCGAATTCATTATGTTGGTTTTCTGAGGATGAGTCGAACTTAAACTCGTTTTTTAATATAAAATCAAAGTCATTCAAAGTCTATCCTAATTATAATTTGAGTCTACCCTATCACTTGTTATTAAATTCTTCAATTTTCATATTTAATGTTTTCATTAAAGGAAGAATCCCTTCTTCATTGAACTTTTCACTAGTAGAAAAACACATACTACAACAGGATAAAATGTCGGTTAAAACATAACTGATGTAAACAAAAATGCGGTGGTATTTTTGAAATTGTATAAAGAGATATTGCATCGGTTGTTGATGAACCGATGTAATATACCCCAGTTTACATCAATTGACATTTTTAACCAATGTAGAAAAGACTGAAAAAATAAAAATTCAAAATTTGGTTTGACGTTGAACCTATTACATCGGTTGTGAGTCTCAACCAGTGCAATAGGTGCTAGATACTACATTGGTTGTTACTTACAACCGATGTAGAAAGTGTCTATTACATCGGTTCTCGCTACAACTGATATAATATGCTCCAACGTGTGAAAATTTTCAATTTTTGAGTGAGCGCGTGCGAATTTATTAACCTAATGTTTTCAGTACTTTCATTATTTGTGTTTCCCTCATGGTGCCGCTGAGTCTCTTTGTGTGTTATCTGCGTTTTCACTCTCACTCACGCTTATTTTTGACATAGGTGGTTTGCTAACTTTTTTTACGTTGTAGGTTTTCAAGGATGTTATACACTTGACGCGTGAGCCTTTCTCTACCGTGAATGCTTGGTTCGACACCCCGTCAACACCCAATTTCGTCCGGGTAAACTTTATTTCAAAAGTGTTCTAAAAAAAAATTATTTTCCTTAAAAAAAGTAATAAAAAAATTTTGGAAATGAAGAGGCATGAGATTTCTTGAGAAGTAAAGAGGCATGAGATTTCTTGGGAAGTGAAGAGACGTAATTTTTTCTTGGGAAGTAAAAAAGGCATGGTCTCTTGGAAAATGAAAACGTAGGGGCCTTTTGGGAAATAAAAAGAGAGGACTCTCTTTAAAGGAAAAAAACACAAAAAAGAAGAAAAAAAAGGGGGAGAAGTGTTCTAAAAAAGAAGAGATTATACTCTCATGTTATTATTTATTGGAGAGGGAAACGGTTGAAAAAGGAAAGTAATAAGAGCTTGTGAAGCAATGAAAAGGGGATAACAAAACGTTCCAGAGGCATGATTTTCATGATGGAAGGGACATAATGTTGCATGAGTTTGTCGAATGATATGATTTGTTTATTTGTTTGTCTCTATTTTATTTTTTTGCAAACATGCATATACGTCTTCATTCTTTCTTTTTTTATTCACTCTCTCTCACATCACCTCATAATCACCTCACAATCACCTCACAACCCCAAACTGCACCAAAAACAGCACCCAAACTGTACCGAAAATAGCCACCAAAACAGCCCCAAATTGTACCAAAAATAGTACCCAAACAGCACCTAAATTGTACCAAAAACAGTACCCAAACTGCATCCAAAATTGTCCCAAACTGCACCAAAGACAGCACCCAAACTGTACCAAAAACATCACCCAAACAACACCAAAAAAGCACTCAAACTGCACCAAAAATAGCCACCAAAACAGCCCCAAACGACACCGAAAATAGCCACCAAAAATTGCCCCAAACTACAGTGAAAACAGCCACAAAACAACCTCGAAACAACCATCAAAACGACATAAAAAATGCCCTCGTCGACGTTGTCGCCGCCGTCGACGCCGCCTCCTAATCCTTTGCCAAGTGGTGTTGGTGCCATGGTGTCCTTGCACTCACTATCTCATACCAAAAATGTCCCTAACCTTGATTGGGTTCTAGTTAACGAGTTGCTTCTTGCACCACATGAGTTAGGACCTACATCAACAAATTTCTCAGATTCCAAAACTACCCTTAATTGTTTTTTTCAAAAAAGTATAAAATTTAAAAAAAACTTTGGTAGTTTAATTTTGGATTATTTCTTTTTTTTTTGTTTTTCTTCTTTTAAGGTCTATTTTCATATTTATTCTTGTTTTACAAAAAAAATGTGTTTTATTTTAATAAATTTTCTATTAATTTCTTAATTGACCGCTCGCGTCATACGGGAATTAATTTGAAAAATTTTAACTTCTTTTGGAATATCAAAGGGTCGTACGCGTCAAGCAATATTCAAATAAAGTTTAACTTTCGAAAACGCTAAATGTTCTAAAAATATAAAAAGAATAAAATATACCAAATTTTCAAAAACATAAAAAAAAATATCAAACATTTCAAACAAATCATTTTCTTGAAAGAACTATGTAACCCTTATTCTTTGTCCCCGATAGAGATACTTAGGAGCAAGGTCAAACCTTGTCAGCCCCCAAAACTAAAAAAAAATATTTTTTTCTTTTATCTTAATCTCTGTCTTTTATCTTAGGAAAATAAATGTTTTGAAAAATCACACTCGATTTATTTATTTAATTAAAGGTACCATCTTAGGACGGGCGTTGTGGGGGTGCTAATACCTTCTCCACACGTGACCGACTCTCGGATCTAGATCCGATTTTTGCAAACTAGCCTTATCTTCGTTTTTTAGTTTTTCCATAGTTTTTCATAAAAACTATGGTGGCGACTCCATTGTTTTAATAATTAATATTTTTTCGGATCACCGTGTCCCGTCGTGATCCCGGTTGTGACACACCCCTTGCCACTTCTCTTTGCAAGAGGTTAACATTTTTTGTAAAATTTATTAAAAATAGTTAGAAACTTGTTTTTAACCCAAATTTTTTAGAAATAACTTGATTTTATTGTATATTTGACAGTAGATTATATAAATTTATTATAAATTTTGATTTGCCAAAATTTAGGGCAAAAAAACTTCAAATGACTATAACTTTTGATAGAGAGCTCAGATTGAGACCTCTGAAAATTCTAAAATTTCATTGTTTACTATTTATTTTTTATTCTTTTAGTATTTTTTACATTTTTTTTCTATTTCACCTATCTATACTTGTCGAAACATTCTGGAAATTTCTTTACTTGATTGTATGTATTAGATTTTATCAAAGAATTCTGAAAAATTTTAGATTTTTTTTAAATAGAGATATTACATCGATTGTGAGCCACAACTGATGTAATAGAGTAGATATTACATCGGTTATGACTCTCAACCAATGTAATATGATAGATATTACATTGGTTTGAGAGTCATAATCAATGTGGTATCTCCTTATAAGCGTTCTTAGAATTAACATTTTACGTTGGTGATTTATTTATCAATCGATGTAATATATGCACATACTATATCGGTTATAGAACTAACGTATAAAATCCAAGACTTTTATCATGTATCTATATCGTTTTGAAACCGATGTAGAATGTCCTCCAAAATTGATTTAAAAGGAATTTTTTGTTATTACTGCTTACTCGTAACTTTCTTAATTTATATATAGCTATATATATAAAATATACATATATATAGTTGTACAAAACTTTTAATTTCTTTTATTGTGTTGCAAAGATCCTCCACCTATAATAGATGTTAACCAACAAATAAAATTATTTTATATTTTCTAAATTTATTCCTATAAGAATACAAACAAAAATATTACTTTCGTGAAACAAAAGTGGATGTCCTCTTGATACATAATTTATTTTATACTAGTTTCAAAATGTGGTTGCATGTTTCACAATTTAGTATATTCCATCGTTTTATTTAATAAACACTTCTAAATAATCTGATAACATCCTAATTTTAATTAAATAAGAACATTAGTTTTTATACCTAAAATAAGATTCAAATATAACAAACAAACTCAATAAAATTTAAAGTCAAATAAGTTCACACCTATCAAACGGTGTATTCATGTGTAAAGTTGCATCCCGGTACAGAAAAAGGTGAGTCACATAAAAAAGATTGATACATCGTACGTGTCACCGAGGAGAAAAAGAAATGAATGTGTCAGTGACAGCTTTTGATTCCCCATGTCAACTCCACCGCACGGAACGGTGGCCTGCACCCAATTACTGCTTTAAAAGCAAACTAATAAATACACATCTTAAGATATTGAAATCAGATTCATTCTAAAATTTAGAAACTATAATATGAAAAATAATATAATACATTTTAACCTCTGTTTTTTTTTCTATTTGTTGGCATTAAATTAACTATTAAATAAGATTAATACAATCAAATTTCTTTATAGAAAATTACCACAGATAATTAACTTAATCATATACACCATGATAAATTTAAATAAATTTAAGGTTAATTTGATTGCAAGTATAACATAAATTTAAGTATTTTTAATTAAGTTTTTATTAAAATTTTCATTTCCTTGATTTTTAAAAATTTTTACATATTTTTTAAGTGAGTGTTTGTAATGTCTTCTGTTATATAATTTATACTTTTTAATTGAATATCTGTCATGATGTTCATTTGGATACATAATAATTTGATTTTGTAATTCTAAACAGAAAATTAGAATAATAATAAAAATAAAATTATAAAACATTAATTATTTTAATAAAAATAATATTATTTTATTTTATAAATTAAATTAATATTCTTTAAATTCATGATATTGTACTTGAAATTATAACATCAAATCATCACTCCACCAAATTGAACAGCACAACAGAGGTTGAATTAAAAAATAGAAATATTTTGAATAATCAAATTTTTTTCATAAAAACTTAAGTTAAACTGTTTAAATTTACAAAAAAAACATAAAATTTTATTAAATCATAAAAATAAGTAAATTAAAACGCCATAAATATCTTTGCTGAATCTATTTGAAGACATGAGAGTATTTTATAGGGTGGAAGAGGGAGCAAAAGCGCGAGTAACGGCCGCACATGATTTGTATTAGGGGAGTTTGAGAGCCACCAGACAAAACAAAACGAACATCCAAGTATCTTATGAATTTGCAAACTGGGCCCCACCCACCCTACTTTAATATTTTCTTAATTTTTAATTTTCCTCTTTCTTACACTGCGTACCCTCCCCTGGTGTGAAACGCGCTCACCGATATGCAAATATTAGTGCAACACGCACTTCCTTCCACCTTCACCTCAACCTATCACATCACACCACCACAGCCACCACCACAAACTCTTCCAACGTTAAGAAAATCAAACGCTTCGTCCTCTGTTCCATTCATCGCATGGAATCCGACAAAACAACCTTCGGAGCTCTGTTCCTCACCACCTGCAAGCGACCCTCCTGCCCCCTCCTCTTCCTCCTCTTCACCCTCCTCACCTTTCTCTCCCTCCACCTTCCCGCCAGGCCCGTCTGGCTCCTCCCCGGCCCCCAGCCTCCGCCCCTTCCCACAACATGCGCCGCCTTCTTCCGCCACGTTCCGCCCCGGAAGCTCGTCATGTCCATCCGGGACTTCGGCGGCGTCGGCGACGGCACCACTTCCAACACTCAATCGTTCCGGAGGGCGATTCTGTACATGCAGCGCTTCCAGAACCGCGGTGGGGCCCAGCTGAATATCCCCGCTGGAACCTGGCTCACCGGCAGCTTCAATCTCACCAGTAATTTCACGCTTTTTCTTGAACACGGTGCCGTTATTCTCGCTTCACAGGTCTCGATTTTTCTTTTTATTTCGTTTTTTTTTTGTTCTTGTATTCCGTTTAGATTGTGGTTCACAAGTGATTTGCGAATTGAATTGTTTCGTTTTAATAAAGATTGATCGTAACCGGCTTGATTGAGGAGGAATATGCGGCTGGGTTCCGCTCATGGTTTTTCATTTGTCTTTTTCTTTCTTTTGTTCTGTGAAAAAATTTAGAATAATATAACAACCTTTTAGAAGTCACCTTCATTATTATTTTTTATCGAAATTGTTGTTTTTGTTCAGAAAAGAGGTGAAAAATTGCTTTTTGACTTCTGTGGCGACAAATGGTACAATTAGCAACCACATGGTACCGACCAAATCATGCTTGATCAATGACTTTTTTATTTTGGTTTATTTCGTAAATGCCTTGGCGTTGATTACGCTTCTGAAATATGATGAGTGTACTGTTTTGTTTATTAATTAATTTAAATTTTGATCCACAGGACCCGAAAGAATGGCCGATAATTGAGGCATTGCCATCTTATGGAAGAGGTAGAGAGAGGCTCGGAGGAAGGCACATTAGCCTTATTCATGGAAATGGCGTTAGCAATGTTGTCATTACAGGTAAAACATGAGGGTTTTTTTCTTTTTCTTCAATTCATATGTTGCAACAACAAACTAATCGAGGAAATGTCAGAAAAATGTTAGAAAATATTTTTCCTCCAGTGTTGAACAATGTTAGAAAAACAGTTTATGGGGACGAAAAAAGTCAATTTCGATTAATTATAGTAAGAGACTACTCCAGACAAGAGGTTAGATTACATATTTAAGTGCTAGTTTATAGATTTCAACGCAGTTAGTGACTCATGAGAAAGAAAGAGACGAGATTATTTAATTCAAGTTTGCTATACTTGTACGCTACCGTTAATTAATTGAGTATGTGAGCCACATATTGTACGCCACCGTTTAACAAAGTATTAATTTTCTTATTGGGTTTGTAGGACAAAATGGGACTGTAGATGGTCAAGGAAAGATGTGGTGGGAACTTTGGTGGAACAGAACATTGGAGCATACAAGGGGGCACCTCCTTGAAATAATGAACTCGGATAATGTTCTCATATCAAACCTCACCTTTCGAAATTCTCCTTTTTGGACCATCCATCCTGTTTACTGCAGGTTTGATCTTTTTGCCTATTCTCACTTCTGTCACTATTTTTTTTCACAGTTTACTAAATCATTCCATGGAATTTGAACTTGGAAATTTAATATCTTCATGTTTCATATAATCTTCGAGTTTTTTTTTTTTTTTTTCCGAAGTATTGTTCAAGC
>Ga0099825_1004112_pt1 | contig 19151 bp, 13 predicted proteins | sample SiratroredBW_FD_76838 | JGI IMG/M metagenome (GOLD analysis project Ga0099825, IMG submission 76838) | Root nodule microbial communities of legume samples collected from California, USA - Siratro red BW | ecosystem: Host-associated > Plants > Roots > Nodule | place: USA: California | collected... | reverse complement strand
GTATTTTTGTTTTTCTATTTTTTTTTTTTTTTTATATTTATGTATTCTTTTTTTTATATATATATATATATATATATATATATATATATATATATATATATATATATATATATATATATTCTGAAGCTATGAGTTAGGAAGTGATTATTGATAGCATTATTCTGTTCAGCTGTTAGTGGGATTTTCTCTTATGTTTTTGTTAAGGATTAAGCATTTAGAAATTGAGTAGTTTTGGTCCCTCTATGTTTGGAACTAAATTTATTTCATATAATGTCGAAACAAATAGCTTTACTACCAGTAATAAAAAACATTGCCAATTTTCTTGTTTTATCTATAAATTGTTCAACCAAAATAACCTCTTACCCGATTGACTCGCACCAATTTTACCAAGCCTCCTTTTTTTCTCCATTTTCTACTAACTACCAAGCCAACCATATCCAACCAAAACCTTAAAACCTTTGTCTCTCTCCTTCTCTCAAATCTCCTCCACATGTATCCCTAAAACTTCTCTCACACCATCAAAACTCTCTTTAAATAATCCTCCCATGCAAACTCAATCCTCATTCTTACTCGCAGCAGTTTTCTCTACCACTTTGATAGAGAAACAACTGCCATTGCACCCTAAGAATCCTCCCACGCAAGAACAAATAATACAAAAAACAAAAAACCCTAAAAATGGCACGTCAACTCATTGTTCTTGCACTTGTTTTTGTTGCCCTAAGTGGCCTTGCCATGGCTGAAGAGGCCCCATCTGCATCTCCAAAATCATCTCCATCTCCAAAATCTTCCCCATCTCCAAAATCATCTCCACCACCAGCATCATCACCCAAATCATCTCCATCACCAAAATCATCTCATTCACCAACATCATCACCAAAGTCCTCTCCTTCACCAAAATCATCTCCTGCCCCATCAACTCATCACTCTCCTCTATCCTCTCCTCCTTCACCTACCCCATCCTCAGATGAGCCTGAAATCTCCACCCCACCAGCCCAAGCCAGCAACCCCATTGAGCTCTATGCTCCCGAGCCCGAACCCTTCGACGCCTACTCGCCGGAGGCCGACCCCGCCGACATTGCCAACGGTGCCTCCGCCCGCCAAATCTCTGCTGCAGTCGTTGCCACCGTTGCTGTTGCTGGCTTCTTTGCCTTCTAAGCTAGTTTTGTAGTTGGCATTGTACTTTAAACTCGTGGGGAATGTAACAATATATGTGTTGGGCATGGTTCTATATCTTCATTCCTTAGGTTATGTTCAATGATTGGAATAGTGCAGATGGGTGGTTCCCAACATCATTAAAGTCATATTTACACGTTGAATGTGACATCAACGAGCCATTCTTTCTAGATTCGATTTTTCAAAATTTTCAATTTGATAAACACGTTCAAGTTTTCGTGTTACAAAACCTCAAATTCGAGTACGGTTTGTATTCATAACACTTTTTTTTTTTTTTTTTTATTGATATTCGTAACACTAAACGATAATTAAGCTACAAAGAATGCAAGCCTTATTACATCAGTACCCAATTTCTTACATTTTTTATATGTGAAACATTTTTTATCTGTGAAATTTTTATTAACAGTTTCTTCTCATGATATTTGGTACTACTTTGCGTATGGAATTCAAAGTTTAGTTACGAGGACATTAGAGACACACAAAGTAATTGTGTTTAAAAATAAATAACAAAGTTTTTGATGGTAAACAGCGCAGTTTCTGAATTCAGTGTTCAGTGTTCTCTGACATGTTTTTTAAGTTTGAATCTAAGGATAGATTCGTGGAATTGGAAAATAAATTTGAAAGAAAAATAAATTTATTTTTTATTAAGAGAAAGATAATAAAATTGAAGGGAAAATTATTTAAATTTTTGTAGGTGATATAATAAAATAAATTTTCAATTGATGAAATTGTAAGATTATAAATTTGTCTTTATGATTAAAAGTAATTTAAAATAAAATATGATTAATTTGTTAAGTGTGATTGATGAATTATTTGTTTAGTTAATAAAATTATAACATTATCAATTAATTATTTTAATGTTCTATTTAAATTAAAATATGACATAAATAAAAATTTTAAATTATTCAAAATCCTAAATTATTTAATTTTCTATTTAAATAAAAATTTGAAATAAATAAAATTTATAAATTATTTAAAATCTTAAATAAATATAAATCCTAAATTATTTAATATCTTATTTAAATAAGAATATAAAATAAATAAAATTCATAAATTATTCAAAATACTAAATAAATAAAAAGTTTAAATTATTTAATACCTTATTTAGATAAAAAATTGAAATAAATAATTTTAAAATATTCCAAATAAATACTAATTCTAAATTATTTAATGTTTTATTTAAATAAAAATGTAAAATAAATAAAATTTTTAAATTACTCAAAATTTAAATAAATGCAATTTTTTAAATTATTTAATATTTTAGTTAAATAAAAATGTAAAATAAATAAAAAATTTAAAATATTTAAAATTTTAAATAAATATAAATTTTAAATTACTTAATATCCTACTTAAATAAAAATTTTAATTAAATAATGTCCGACTTAAATAAAAATTTAAAATAAAAAAAATCTAAATTATTTAAAATCTTAAATGAATTAAAATACAAAACAAACACATCTTAAACCCGAAATCTTAAGTTCAAAACGTAAACTTTCACACCAAAACGATAAATCCTAAACACTCATCTTCTCTCATGTGCCAAAAGTTTTTTTTTTTTCTTTTTCTTCTTTCTTTACAAAATAGACCAGACTGTTAAAGTGCTTCCTATCACAAATTGGCTCTCTCATTTCAGCACACATAATCTTATTCAAAGTAATGTCTTTCTCCCAAATCCGTGACTGTGCACAATAAATATGTGGAAACAACCACAACGTTATAGTTTCCACATTTATGGTAGTGCACTTCTCTTATCAAGGAAATCAATACTTGGGTTAGAAACTATTTATGTTTATTTGGTATGGAAATATTCACACTTGAAAATATGTGATAAGCAAATAGTTTGATGTCAATAAACCTCTAAACAAAGGGCCTTGGTCTTATAAACATGAGAGGTGGTTAACTATCCAATTCTTTTATGCAACCTTACCACTACTCGTTTCATTAATTTTATATTGAGTAATTTAATTCATTTTTTAATTAAATGTCACATTTCTATAGTTTAATATTAAAAAGTAGTTGTCATTGGATTGCTTTCAAAAATTAGATTGTAAATGTATCTTTTTCTATTAATATTAACTAGAGTTTCGTTTTAAGTTTATAATAGTTATTTTCTTTATAAAAAAAATTATTATACTTTAAGATTTGTTATCGTAATAGAAATTATGGTAATACGAAATAAGTTTTTTATTATTATTTTAACTAAATTATTACCTTTTGAGCTTACATAGTCACGTATAAATAAATATTTTTATCATAGTTTTAAAACGTTATTATATTATTTACCAACACTTAAAATATAAAAAATATTTAAATTTATATTATTGTTGTAAGTTAGCAACATATTTATTGTGATTTTCTTATTGATTTATTAACAATAGTAAGTAACAAATGTTATATATTTACTTTTTATTATTATGATGAAAATTAGTTTTCTTAAAAAAATTATAAAAGTAACATAAGGTTTACATATTGAATATACTATTATCACTTTTTCCTCATCTTCTCTTTATGAATACCAAAATATCTATGTAATAATAATAACAATATTCATAACAAGAATGTTATTAATCATGACAACAAAGTTAATATGGTTGTCAATAATAATATTAGTATTTTAACCAAGTGTGGTTGGATACAAAATAATATATATATGAGAGGTTGCCAAGTGACACAAAGAGAAGGTGTGCTCAAACCTTACTTAACCATAACTTGATATTTAAGCTAGGTTAGTTAACTAAATGCAGATGTTTCAAAACCTTAAATACAAGGTCCAAAATTTTTTGAAGCTCTTCTTCTTTCATTCTTTTAGCCATGACCCTTGTTATAGGTCCCACTTATGGTCTTTCTAATGGTCCTCCATCAAGTTCTCCACCTTGAAATAGATTTGACTTCAGATTTAATTCTTCTTCATCAATCACTCCTGCAAATGAGAGATTTAGCCTATACACATTATCATTTATTTTATGGAGGACTTTGAATGAAGCATCTCCTGTGGGACTAAGTTTGGATTTTCTCTGAGAAGGAAATTTTTCTTTTCTCTGAGAAGGAAATTTTTCTTTTCTCAACTGCACCCAAACTAAGTTTCCTTACACAAAAGTTATTTTCTTTTTCCTTTTTTTGTTGTATTCAACATATTTCTGATTTTGTTTTTTAATTTGGTTTTTGGCCTTCTTATGAAACTTCTTGGTAAATTCCATACTAGACATTCCTTCTTTATTAAAGAAGGTGTATCCGAAAGTAGTAGTAAATCAAAAAGTGAGAGGATTAAACCATATGCAATCTCAAAAGGAGTAATATTACTAACTACTCAGTTATATGCAAATTGTACAAGAGGAATACATTCATCCCTTAATAGAATAGATAGAGACGTGTTTGTTACCTCAGTATGTCCATTAGTCTGAGGATGACATGTAGTAGAAAACATAATTTCAATTCCAAGCCTTGTCCAAAGAGTTTTCCAAAAATAACTAAGGAACTTAACATCTTTATCAAACATTTTTAGTCTGGTAGACCATACAGTCTGACAACATCTTTAAAGAAAAGTCTTGAGATATAACTAGCATTATCTACTTTGTGGCAGGAAATAAAGTGAGTCATCTTACTAAATCGATCCACTAACACAAAGATAGAATCATAACTCCTTTGAGTCTTGGAAAGTCCAAAGACAAAATTCATGCTATAATATCTTTCCTAAGAGCTTTAGCTATAGGTAGAGGTGTGTAGAGTCCATGAGGAATTGTTTTATATCTAGCTTGCAAGCAAACATTAGATTTATGACAATACCTTTGGACATCTACTCTCACATGAGATCAATAAAATTTTCTCTTTAAAAACTTTAAGGTTTTATCTATCCAAAATGACCCATGAAACCTCCATTATGACTTTCTTTTACAAGAAACTTTTTGATGGATCTTTGGGACATACAAAGTTTTTCTTTATTAAAAAAATACCCTTCAAATAAATAGAATTCATTATAGGATTTTTTTAGACAAGTACTCACAATATTCATACAACTTCTTTATGTTATCGAACTTAGGTGTTTAAGAGTCCAAAGAACTAATAATGTACTTTTTTTATTAATTGTCACAGATAATATTTTTCTTATAAAATATAACTTTTTAATATACTTAGGTTAATATCACTATAAGAAAAAAAAATATTTAGAGACCAATATTTATATACTAAATAAAATGGTTGCTAATTGTGACCAAAATAGTCACCAAATTAAATTTTGATTGCTAAATAACTATAAAATAAAAGTAATGATTGAATTTGGTGACTAATTAAGTCAAATAATTGGTATCTAACATTAGCTACCAAGGTTTTAGTGACCTATGTCATTAGATTCTAAATTGGTATCTAATTAAGTTAGAGACTAATTTAGAATCTAATGACATAGGTCACTAAAACCTTAGTAGCTAATATTAGATACTAATTATTTGACTTAATTGGTCACCAAATTCAATCATTACTTATATTTTGTAGTTATTTAGCAACCAAAATCTAATTTGATGACTATCTTGGTCACAATTAGTAACTATTTCATTTGATAGCTAAAAATTGGTCTTTAAATAACCTTTTCTTGTAGTGTATTAATTATATGATGAAAAGTAATTAATATATATATATATATATATATATATATCATTCTATTGTTATAGACCTAATATGTTTATACTATAAAATTAATTTCAAATTAATAGACAAAAGGTATATCTATAAATACTAATTAATGTTAAATTGCTAGTTGATAAATAATATTTTCACTTCTTTTGTTTCCTTGTGTAAGAATTTGATAAAATTGGAGTTAGTCAGTGAATTAGGATAAAGGAAAGAATATTCGTAGAATTATTTTTTATCAGAAATATCAAAGCTAAAGGTGCTAAGAATCCCAACAAATTCTTTAATTGGGTAAAGCTACCTAAAAAGTAAAACTCTTCTTCAAATATCTGAAAAATTGTCTCCATTTTATTTTTATTATATTATAAGTGTAAATCGAAAATTCAATCTTTAAAATAATAAAAAAAATAATGTGTAAAAAGCGTGACCAATTATGTTTTACTGTAAAGTTTATGTGATCATTTAGTATTAAGTTGTAAGATTTAAGAATTAACTGATACTAAATTATAATTTTTGAAGACAAATTTTTACTCATATTTCCTTCCTTAAAAGTAATTTTTCACATGTTAACATATTCATGGAACAAACCATCATTTATCTTTTTTTTGTCATTGATGAAACTTAGACTTAGATTTAAATTAAAATATCTCTGGACTTCCATTTTTCCTAAGCTCTTATGTATGAACACAACATGGGATTAGAAGTGAGGGCACATGAACATTTGTCAATTATGACTTGGTAGTTGAATTGAGTGTGTTTGTGGACGTAATTGAGGGAACCATGTCTTCACTTGCTTCCATAATGGCTTTGATTCTTTTGAAGTGCAAAGCCATGGACCCACTTCTGTGCACGATTGACGGAAGAAAGCCTCCAATGACTTCAGTATGTCAGAAGTATGTTTAGGGTCAAATGATTATTAAACAAGGCATATTTGAAGTAACTTTTTCAAACTTGAAAAAAATATATAAACTATTTTTTTATTTATAAGTTACAAAAAAATCAAAGCATTTCTCTAAATAGACTAGTTTAATTTAGGGACAAGTCAATTTAATTTTCTTCGTATTTTTTTTTTCTTAGAAGTAGTTAATGAGAGACTGTCAAAATTGTTCATAGAATTATATATTTTAAGTGAGGGATTTAATATTTAATGAGACAACTTTTCATTCAAGATTGACTATCTATAAATTCAGTATTTACAGTAATAATATGATTAAAAAAGTAATTTTCTTCACAGGTTATAATTATTTGGGCTGTTTTATACATTTTTACTTTTAAAATAACGTTTGTTTTTATTTTATGTATACAAATCTATAATTATTTACTTGTACAAAAATACTTTTCATAAATTTAACCCAAACACAGCGTTAAGAAGTGTGAAAGGAATAGAATAAGTATTGTGCCAAAATTTAATCCCTTGATAAATATGATAAACTAGATTCAAATATTGCTTTACCCAATCAAACATGCAGAATATTGAGTAGTGTCAATTCGAAGGTGGGAAATTTTTTTTTATATCATGGAAACGAAAAAAATGGAGTGATATCAGCTTAAAGTGGCATCCTTTTAGTAATACTTTGTCTAGTGATATTATTAAAACTGTAATAAGATGTTTTTGGATAAAGAAAGAAGTTAAAGAAGGAAAAAAAAGTGAGATAGTATAGTTAGGAGTAACTTTTAATGGAAAAAAGTAGTAAATAAAATCAACAAGAAGTTGGAGAAGAGAGTTAAGGTTAGAGATATGGTTAAAATAAGTCATGAGGAGGGGTTTAAGAGGAATCAATCTATGAGTATGTTATTATATAATCTCATGAGAATGGGATAAAGGTAAAGGAGAATCGTCAAAATATTCATGTGCAATGAGGATGTGAAAGTTCTATCTCTGAAACTAAAATTCATATGCAAAATGTGTTGACATTTTGTTTGTAAGGGTTGCAACATTCTAAAAGATTCCTTTTTAATTTATATTAATTGTTGCCGAAAAAAGAAAGCAACGAAATCAATTACAAATTTTTAGAAATCACTTTTATTTTCTGAGACTAACTCTAATACATCTTCTTGAAAACTTATTGTAACTTGAGATCAATATTTTGGTTTAAAAAGAAAACATAATTCTTCACTCAATTTTTCATTACTTTTCCTGTGTTTTTTCAATGTGCTTTCAATTTCTTTACACGAATATTTTTCTATAATTAATTTGTTTTGTTAAAAGGGTTCTAACTTGAGTATGGTTTCTAAATTTCTCTTGTAATATGGTGTTACAAGAGATTCCATCAAATCTTATAAGTTTTAAAACTTGCTTTTTTATTGTGTTTCTTTCTTATTTTGTTGATATTTTGTAAAACTTGAAAAATATAGTTGTTTGACTTAGTTAGCATGGTTGGACAACTAAATATAGCTCTAACCTATAATGAACTAATATTCTTTTTTTGTTTCTCTCTCTTCTCAATCTTATATATCGTTCCTTGTTCCGGAAAAGTTTTGCATTGAATTACTTTATATATCATGGTTTATGACATTGATATCTAAGTGAATAAAGATTTTATTTACCAAATTCAAAAATATTATATATATATATATATATATATATATATATATATATATATATATATATATATATATATATATATATATATATATGTATAATGTGATGTCAAGGTAATGATAGGTACAAACAGCGGGATTAAGGGCATGAAAAGCGGTATCTAGATGAAAGCATAATGGTAATTGTAGAACATTGAAATAACTTGTGTGACATCAGGAAATTGCTAATATATTTTTTGAAAGGTAAGCAATCAAACAAAAATATCTTCAATTTGATCTAATCGAAAGTTTCTTCGAAGTTTTTACTATCTTAGCTACAAGCAGGTTTGTTTTTATTGAGTGGAGTCAAAATATGTGGTCAATTTGACTAAAGACACGACAAGGAAATCTAAGATGTAAAAATAGATTGAAGGATCATGCTTTAGCAGATAATTGTAAAATTTGAAAGCGGTCAAATAATTGTAATGTTGTCAAGGTGTAAGTAAGACAATGATAATGTGAGAAGAATTGTGCAAATTGTGAATGTCAAGATGTAGCAATATTACCTAGAGGATAGGAAATAGCTCGGAAATATTACTTTCAAAGTTCTAAGCAAGTTGGCAACAAAATGGCAGAAGATGAATCTCAAGGTCAAATAGAGTCATCTAAAATCAACATCAATGCTCATATTCACATGATTAGGCAAATTGACAACAAAATCTAGCACAAAAGTGTATTATTGTATACTAATTGGGATATTTAAGTGTCTCATATAGTATATCATTTTTGGAGACAAAAATTCGTTAATTGTCAGGTAAAATAAGAAATTAAATGGTATAAGATGAAGTGATTAATGTACTTATATTCACCTAAAACAAAGTAATTACTGTACTAGAGTGACTTTTTAAATGTGGTCCTTCCAATGCATTTATCATGACCTTTTAGAATATAATATGGTTTTTGATTCTTTTTAGGTTAGTTGGTATCAACTTTCACTTTGACAGCTGCGCATGCAGATGAAGGAAGGACACCATTAGGTACATGGGTCAGGTCACAGTAGAAGAAACAGAAGCCTCTTAAAAAATGGAACACCATAGCAAAAGATTATAAAGCATATATAGCAGAAGTAAGCGTGCATGTTAAAAAGCACAAAAGATCATTGAATTAGAGCACCGTTATACCACACTTTCCTCTCCTTTGTCCGTGCATCATTGTCAATGTGTTCACACTTGTGATGTCTATGCAACTCTAGAAGTCAAAATTGCAAAATTAAAAGGAAGAAAAAGGCATTTGGAAAGCAAACAGCAGAGGTTGCATTTAATAAACAACTGGGTATAACTTAATTTCTATTGATATATATTATATAGGTGACTGAAGGGGAAGCAATTTAAGCATAAGGTAAATTAAATCAAAACATATTAATTTGTTTTTGCTCCCCAGCAGTTATATTTCATTAATTTGTTGGCTAATAGTTGAAGTTGAAGTGACCATGAATTCATCATCAGCAACGGTTTCCCTTTCTACAGGTGAGTGCACCAGCAGTGACGGTCATGGATCCAACAAGAGAAGAAGGTCTTGCACTAAGACTTGAAGCCCTAGCATAGATGGAAGAAGCACCAGCACCAGATTGCCTGAAGTATGCTCCATTCAAGAACATGTCACCCTCTGATCTCCAATTCCAATTCTTCCACTCACTCTGTGGAGCATCCTCATGCTTTGTTACCTCTTTGCTGAACCTTATATTTGGGGCAAGAAACCTGTTTCCTTGGCTGTTGATGGTAGGGTTCGCACTCCCTCCAATGGCATACATCTCCCAGTGTGTATAGTCGTTGTTCACCACATGAAAATATCCATGTCTACATCTGTAATAAGAGTTAAATTCTTTTTGTTAGTATCGGCAAAAGTTAGTTACATCTATTGTAATGTTGAATGCTGTTTTTTTTGAATTAATAATAGTTTTAAGAAGTGAATTTTAAGTTTATATTGTAAAATCAGTTTATCAAGTAAAGTTTATATCTATTTTGTATTATTGAAAGATGTTAATTTTAGTAGAAGTGAGATTTTCAACACACTAATTTAGTTGAGACTGTTCAACAGATTATATACTAAATATCGTCTGATAATAATAATAAGAGTAAGTGATTCGACAAATCTAACAACTTTACTCAAATAAACTAATTCTAATATCATTAAGAAATAGACTTTAAAGTTAATTGAAACTATAAGATGATAAAATAATATTGTAAAAGTTAGTTACATGACGTGAATGGTGTTTTTTTAAATTTTTTAATTAAGTATGATTTAAAAAAAAGTGAATTTTAAGTTTAATTTAATATTATAAAATCGGTCTATCAAGTAAAGTTTGTATCTATTTTATATTATTGAAAGATTTTATTTCTAGTTGATGTGAGATTTTCAACATATTATTTTAACTGAGAGTGTTCAACTCTTATATGAAACTATATACTAAACATTATAGGATAGTAGGTAAATCGATAAATCTAACAACTTTACCAGAATAAACTAACTCTAATATCACTTGAAAAATTAGACTTTAAACCTAGTTCAAACTAAAAGATGATAAAATACAAACTATAAGTTCATAAAATAGTGTTGAGGTAGAATGATGGCACATACCTTGGCATTCTTTGGACAAGACCTTCTCCAAAATGATTGAAGGCTATAGTGACCTGCATGTCCTTGTCCTGCGTGTAGGAATCACTGTGTCCCAAAAGCATAACCTTGTCATGGTGGGTCATGTAATTGTTGGAGATGGTGATGGCAGTGGATCCATGAATGGCATCAATGAGCCCATCCTGGCAGTTGGACAGCGAGCAATGATCCACCCAAATATGCTTCGAGTTAAAGATGGACACTCCATCGCCGTCGGATTTCGTCCAAAACCCCGAGTGCTCCGGCGAGTCTCTGATGTTGGTGTTCCCCGTGGGCTTGCAATCGTGAATGTGAATCCCGTGAATGATGACGTTGCTCACGTAGTGTATGGTGATGCAGCCGCCGCCAGCGATGTGCACGCTGGCGCCTCTACCGTCGATGGTCTTGAAGGAGTTCACCAGAAGCTCTTGCTTTAGCGTGATCACCATGTCCCTCTTGAAGATTATCCACAGGGGTTCGTCTTGTATGGCGGCGTAACGGAGGGTCCCGGGCTTTGGGTTGACGGCGTCGTCGTCGCCGGAGTCCGTGACCTCGTAGATTCGACCGTTTTTTCCGCCGATGGCGTCCTTGCCGAAGCCGATGGCACAGTCGGCCAGTCTCTGGCGGTTGTTCTCCCAGTTAGAGTTGCACCGCCAGCAGTCGTCGATTGGGTTCCCTGTTCCGCATGATAAATAACCCAAGTTTCTCCGAGAGGCATTGATACTTCTGCAATCACAAAATCAGTTACAATGTCGGATTTTTCATGCGAAATGTTTCATGTGTATTTGTTACAAGGAAAATGTTTCATATGCATTTGTTATATCTGAGATCATGTAGAGGTTGATGGTTTTAAAAGGTTGACCTAAACGTACTTAAACATAAAAAATTTTATATGACTTATATAATGTTATATAAACTGACTTATAACTTCGTTCCATTGCAGTTTTGTCTTTACAACGTCTCAGTAAATTAATAAAAAAGAAATGATATATAAAATAATTTTGACTTCAACTAAGACTATATTAGATATATCAAAATACATAAATTTATTAAAATTTTCAAAAAGTTTATAAAAATTCTAAGTTTATGAATACTCTATAAGTCAATTGAATGGTAAAAAAAATATTCTCCTTATATCATATATTACTAAATAATTATATTTACTGTTGCAATATTATAACAATGTTTAAAGATCTCGCAATATTAAGAGGCTTAAAAAGACGACACCTTTTCATTATCTATCAATATAATATTTAATGACAGAGAAATAATATTTGTTAAAAGTTATAAAATATTTAATAAAACGTATCTTACATATAGTTCTACATTTGAATACAGACATTCATTTATGATAATTATAATGAAATTTGTAAGAAATTATATGTAAAGAATTGCATTTTTTATATTATGCTTTCTAAATTTCGTCAATTTTGTCTTCCAGTGCGAATTTCCTCGCTCACTTAGTTTCTCGAAAATTTAGGTTTTGATATTTGAATTGAGGATCGTGATCTGTTGACCCCTCACAATTTTTTCACTCCAATCTACAAGTTATTTTATTACTATTATATTCAATAATTAAATTTATATTTTAATTAAATACTTTTTTCATATTTCCGCGGTTATGGAGCTAGAAACAAAACAGTGGTGTCAAAAAATCTTTTTGCTTGAATTAATTATACAATTTTAGGAATCTATTAGCTTAACAAATAATATTTAAGGAATATATCCACATAAAATTCTGCTTTGTTATCACATCAAGTCATGATATTCTACTACATTTTCTTTGAATATTGGATACAGAAGTCATAAACAAACAAAAATTATACACCTAAACAGCGACAACAGTAAATTCATCGAAAAAAAAAAATGGGAGGGACGACTAAATTTGCTAAATTGGAAAACTAAGAACACAGTGTGTAATGAAGTCAAACTTTTACACTATATATATTAAACTTTTTTTTATCCATAATGCTGAAAATAAACACATTATCCAAGAGAAATAGATACTTCTTTTTTTTATGAGATTTGCAATAGAAAGTTTAAAAGCACAACATTTATGAAGCTAATGAACAATGGAGATAGAGAAGAGAAGCACAAAATATGAAGTAAATGGTTCTTAGGTTATTATTACCTTTGTACCTCTTGAACAACCAATTCAGGGTCTGGAACTGCAGAGGAGGAAACAAAAGAAGGTGTGAGAAGAGAAAGAGCAAAAAGAACAAGGAAGCATGAAAAGGGAGCCATTTTTGCTCTTCTCTTTGTTCTTAGTGGTGAAGTGGGGAAATTGGGTAAATGGAGAGAGTTTTATAGAAAGAAAAATAATAATAAAATATATATAGAAAGAAAAGCCGAGAGTAATGGCGTGATTAAATTTTTTGAAGTGGGTCCACGTTATCGAAATTTAGGGTTTACAAATAAAGGTGTTTTACGTAGTTCTTGTAAAAGTAGACATGGTTTGAAACCGTTATATTAGTTCAAGTGTGGAAGCCACAAAGTCAAATTGTTTTACCTCAGTGGAAAGATCCATAAGGAAGATAATGAAAGGCACTGACCCCACTCAATTTTAATTTCTTCTTTTTCCACTACCATTCCATGACTTACATTTTTCTAATAGCTTTCATTTGTTTGATTATGTTATGATTTTTTTTTAATTTCATTTATTTTATTTTCAGTGTTATGTTTAAAAATCATCCCACATAACATCTTTAATCAAGTAATTAGTTAAAGTTAACTTGTTAACAAGAGTGATACGAGATACAAGTAAAAATGTATATGTCATTATAGTAATTAGGAATATTTAAAAATGTATGTCATTACAGTAATTTGGAGTATTTAGAAGTGTACAAAAGAAGTTAAAAACTAATTCAAATAACGTATAATTTAAATGGACTGATTTTTATTTTTATTTTTTGGATTGCTTTAATTTAAAAAAAAAATGGAATAATTTGGTTCGGTTTGCAATTTCAATTTTCAAAATCAACCTAAATCAAACAGAAATGCAATATATTTTTAATAAATTACTTTTATTATTATTATTATTATTATTATTATTATTATTATGATAGTAATATTAACAATTCAAAAATAATAGTTATTGCACTATGATGTTGAATTTGATTAGTTATTGCATTTGAAATTAATCATTTTACATATGGTAGGAAAATCTCTTAATAAAATATGTTTCCTCTGTAAAAAATGAAAGAGAATGTTTTAATTAAAATGTAAGTAGTGATATTTTAATTTTAATTTCTCCGGAATGCAACCAAACGGGCATTTAATAGTTGATATGACAATTAATATAATTTGTATCTTCTATTTAGTGATTTGGTCAAATTTAATTATATTAATTTCTTTTTGCAAAGTTCTTAAATTTTTACCTTTTGTATTTTATAAACTAAAAGAATATACAAGTTTAGCTTTTAATTTAATCTTATGATTTTATTAGTTTATTATTTAATGTATTTATTAGAGTATAATATTTTTTATTATTATATATTAATTTAAAAGACAAAAATTATAGTAAATCTTTAATCAGACAAATAGAATTAGAAATAAAAAAAAATTAATAACTGATCCAAATCAAATTGTACAAATTGGTTTGGTTTGAATTTTCTTTCTTAAAAATCAAACCACATATTTTTTATGTTTGGTTTAGATGTACTTTTAACCAAAAATCAAACTATACGGCACCACAAATACTCTTAATAGTAACACTTTTACAATAAATTTGATAAAAAAAAATTAATTTAAGTTAATCTTTTTAAATGAACCAACTTGAGAATGAAAAGAATAGTGAGACTAAATTAAAAAAAAAAAATCAGGGTAACAGAGGGAGAAAAACTATTAAACCTATTTTGTTCCATTAAAAATATTTTTAATACATTTAAAATATATTCTTTCTTATCAATATCAAAATTAATTTAAAAAAGAAATCTATAATTGGGATAAGAATGAATTGAGATTTAATATTTTTCATAATTTAAAAATTAAAATATCATTTTTTGTATATTTGTTTTGTGATTGATTATGTAATACTGATTTTTTAATTTTAACTATTTTATATTTTTATTTATTCAGTGGAGTAAATTATACATAATTTATATATAAATATATTTTTTAATACTTTTACATTTTTTTTAACCCAACTCGTTAATTGAGTTGAATTGGAATTTTTTTCAAAAATAATAATTACTCTACCTCTTTTAATGGGTTAAGAGGGAGTTATTAAGTTATCCAAAATATTCATCCACTAAGATAATAAATGGGTCTACTAGACGAATATCTTGTTCAAAACCTTGGCCTACAATAAAATAATTTAAATACCTCTTTGAATTCAAGAATTTTTTCAATATTGTTTTTCCTAAATTTTTGGAATAAAAAAACATATTTATATTATGAGTTGAAAATTTTCTTTCCCGTCATTGTTATGGCATTGGATTGTGTTGACTGAGTGTTGTTCTACATATGCTTATCTCCCCTTTATGCGGTTCTACTTCCCTTAAATTGTGCCATGTTTCATTACGGTGCGATTCACATGAATATACCATACTTAGCTACATGATGGCGGACATTCCATGGCTTTGGCTCTACCAATTTCACCACTTTAATTATATATATATTTTTATTTATTATTTTATTGATATTATATGTTTATAAGTACAAATTTATATTTTATTTTATGATCATTTCAATATATTTTTGTGGTATAAATTTTTGTTACTTGTAGTAAGTAATAAATTATTTATTTTTAAGTTTTTTTCTTTTATAATTGTTATACTTCTTTTTGCAAAATATTTAAATTTAGAATTAAAATATTTTCTTTTTAAAAATTATGTCATCCTTAATATATAGTCTTATATAAAAATTAGAAATAGAGATTTTGTATAGGTATAGTATACTCTTGTATACAAAATTAGAAGTGGATTAATTTTGAGTCGAACTAGGACTTAAGCGCAACTCTTCTAATTAGAAAAGTCAAAATCTTAAATAAAAAGGTTAAATGAAGTTGACAGTTGTCTTTCGTAAGTCCATTTAACCAAGTATATATTAAGAGAACTTTAAACTTATAAACACTTGAAAATGTAAAATTTGAACAATGTGGAACTTGGAAGACTATGGTAGGCAAAGCTATACCTTGCACAATTAATCTCATATTTCCTAAGTTAATGAGTGTTAGGAGCTCCTCTAGTTATAAACAAGATCTACCTCCCTCTTCTGTTTGATGCACGCTCCCCAAATTAAATTAGAAGGTTATATTTTGCAATATAGTTAACCTATGGGGGGTTGGAGGGTTGAGAAAGTATTTCAACATACAAAAATAGAGAAATTCAAGTAATAAAAATCAATCCGGCCTCCTTTTGGTTCTCCCAAATCCCTCACTGCCTCTAAACATAATCACTACTAGAAGAATCACTGATAGTGACCAAAAATCGATTACTAAATAACCAAAATCGGTCAGTGATTAAAACAGTGACTGATTTAGTAACCAAACGCGTCAGTCTCTATTTTACTGGTCGTTGACGTATAATGATCGATTCTGTGACCGATTTTAAAAAAATATTTTAAAAATTTCTAAATATTATTTTTATTATTAAAAAATTATTATTTTAACATATATTATTTCTATTACCCACCACTAATCATTTCAAGTGCACTAAGGGAGACTTGAACCAAGACCCCTCAGCAGCTTGAAAGAGCCTATAGCCATCAGACCAAAATAACTTTTTTGTCATATTACGATTATTATTATAGTTATTATTACAATTACAATTACAATTATTATTAATATTATAATTATAAATATTATTATTATTATTATAATTGTTATAATAATAATAATAATTATTATTACTATTATTGTTATTATTATTATTACTATTATTATTATTATTGTTATTATTAATATTATCATTATTATTAATATTATTATTGATATTATTATGATAATTATTATTATTTTATTATTATTATTATTATTGTTATTTATATTATATTATTACTATTATTATTGTTATTATTATTATTATAATTGTTATAATAATAATAATTCTTATTATTATAATTATAATTATTATAATTATAATTATTATTATTATTATTATTGATGTATAATGACCGATTCTATGACCGAATTTGTGACCGATTATGTGGCCGAATCTGTGATCGATTTTGTAACCGAATCTGTTACTAGTTTTTTCGGTCACTGATTAATATCCTGAACACTCCACAATCGTGAAACATTTTATCAAACACCTAATGTGCCAAATTAATGCAATCACATGATGAGTAACATCATCAGTCCGATTCGAGAATTTCACAATCATTCCAATTGGATTGTATTCATTCAATTACAAAGTCAATCCAACTATTAAATCTAACAATCAGATTAAAACAACAAGTGACTAAGTAATTACGGAAAGAAATACAAAAGGCGAACCTAAGGATTAACAGAAACGGAAGAACCTCTAGGAACCATATTGAACAAAGGATTTAGTCACTCATCATCATGGTTGGTATTCCAATTTTAAGCGAAAATAACACGAATTGAGAGAAAAATAAAATGCAACGTGAAGAAGAACAACAAAAGGAAAAGATAAACGAACTGTATTCCCCAAAAGAAAGAAAATCGTGTAGTGTGGCTGCATTCACAATTATGTCTTCCTCTTTTCAACATTACAATATTCATCATTTTGCAAGACCTAAACTGGCCCAGACTCACCTCTATGTTGCTCTAATTTAACCAAAAACGCACAATTTTGATCCAAGCTCAATTATGGTGAAATGACTAAGTTGTGCTCAATTAATTATTTTCACTCAAAATGTTGTCCAGATTTCGTATGCCAACTTCAAGGTTGATTTTTTTTTACTTTTCAGTTCGAATTTGATCTTGCACCCTCTAATAATATTTGTAGATCTTTGAGTTATCTACAAAACAACATAAAGATCAAGTTAATAAGAGGTCTGTAGCAAAAATTATGAACAAAATATAAAATATTCTTAAGTTTGGAAAATTTCTGGAAATTTCATCAAATTGAATCAAACTATCAATTAAAAAATAATTAGCCCAAATACAGAAAAAATAGTCCAAAACTTATCATTATTTTTATCACAATGCAATAAAAAAATGATTAAAATAAATAATATTTTAGTGCTCTATCTAAGTTTGAATAAGAATTAAACTACATTTTGCATATCTTCTTATTTTTTTAAGTAATTAAATGAGACTAATGTTTTTTAGACTTATCATTAAAGAACCTTTCTTAGAAGTGAAGGTCTCTGAAGTTTTTTAGGAAAAAGTTTTGTCGCAATCAGAATCACAACATGTCGATCAAAAATTAATTTATTTTTTTTAAATATTTTTATTGAGATTTGGAGTCGCCACTGTAGCCAAAATTAAAAATGTCTACGAACCAGATTCAAGATTCGGGTGTCGGTTACGTGTGGAGAAGGTGTTAGCCCCTCACAAACTAATTACAATACAACCACAATTACAAAGAATAAACAAGTATATATATAAAAATGCAAACTAAAGTAACAATAAACAAACAAACAACAAAGAAAAATATTTTTTTTATTTTTTGGGCCCACAAGGATTGATCTTAGTCCTACGTATTTCCATACATAGTGGAATATCAGTATTCATGTAGTTTTAATTTGAAAAATTTGTTTGAGGGTGTTTGATATATATATTTTTGAAATTTCCTTTTTCTTATTATATATTTTTTTTGAAACTGTTATATATTTTATCATATTTTTTTTTATGTTTTATATATTTTATTTTTTTAAACACGGTTTTATATTTAATTTTCAAAACTGTTTTATTTTTTTTAAAATTATTTTATACCATTTTACATATTTTTAATTTTTTAAAACTGTTTTGTTTTATTTTGAAAACTGTTTTATATATTTTTGTTTAAATTTGTTTTGTATTTTTTAATTTTTAAAACTATTTTATATTTTTTTAATTTTAAAATTTTTTTATACTATTTTACAGATTTTTAATTTTTTAAAACTGTTTTTTTTTATTTTGAAAACTGGTTTATATATTTTTTTAATTTTTAAAACTGTTTATTTTATATTTTTTAATTTTTTAAAACTGTTTTAGGTATATATATATATATATATATATATATTAACTGTTTTATTTTATATATATATATATATATATATATATATATATATATTTT
>Ga0099825_1004111_pt1 | contig 19151 bp, 3 predicted proteins | sample SiratroredBW_FD_76838 | JGI IMG/M metagenome (GOLD analysis project Ga0099825, IMG submission 76838) | Root nodule microbial communities of legume samples collected from California, USA - Siratro red BW | ecosystem: Host-associated > Plants > Roots > Nodule | place: USA: California | collected... | reverse complement strand
TATATATATATATATATATATATATATATATATATATATATACACACACACACACATATATATATATATATATATATATATATATATATATATATATATATATATATATATATATATTGATTTAGGAACGTTGAGACAGGAGATTACCTTACCCTTTGCTTGGTTGCTTCATTCATAATGGGTAGGTGACGATTGTTGAAAAGTGTAACTTACAACCTAAAGTGGTTGAAGGAGACAATACTAGATAGGGTGGTAGTATTTGAAGTCTTAATTGCTGGCTAACTGTTTTGCGTTTTAATTTCTTGAAGCGTTCTGGCAACAAGCTGTTAAGCAGTGTTAAATTAAATAAAAAATTAATATTGATACTCAATACACCTTACTAAATGTTTCTAATTGCTCAAAACAACGTGTATTGAAGTGGTTTTTGTATTTTTTACTTTTGGGACAGTAAATATTTTCCTTTTTTTCAATTAAAACTTTATTGTTGCATATACTCAATCAATGCTATCTTCACTACTGTTTGAGTATCCTAATTTGTAAAACCAACTAAATGTGTAGACAAAGATGAATATGATTAATGGCATTAATAATGTTTTAATTTAGAAATTGCAATTAGAAGTAGCTAATTTTGGTGTTGCTGAATCCCCTTGCTGGTATGAGAGCTCATCAGAAGATGGATGAGTTTTTTATTCCACCGCTTGAAAGTTTTGGATTCTTTCTTAGGGGATCAAGCTTCTACTAACTAGCTTCGTTGCTTTCTGTTCTGTCTTTTTTCTTTCCCTTTGTAACAAGAAAAAGAACTAGCTAGTTTGAGGAGTGGACAGGCCACATTATAGTATTGATATTGTTCCAAACAGATTTATTCAAGTATTCATTTTGCAATTAAATAATTATTCATTTAGAGATTCATCGTTGCATAAATAAGACTAAGTGTCCGAAACGAACTGGTTTATTTCTTATCCCTTGGCAAAGCTAGATCTGAAACATGTTTGCTAGTTTTAAGCTAGCATATCTCTCTCTATGGTGATGATTCCTATTTTATTTGTGTTTTATTATTAGTAGTTCATCAATATTTACTACAGTATGCCTGCAGTTTTTGGTTATGAACCACATTCAGTTTTGCCAATTGGAGTTGTTGCATTAGCCGACAATACAGGATTTATGCCTCTTCCCAAAATAAAAGTTCTTGCTAGCAGTGCGGTAAGACTTTTGTAGACCCTGTTTTGTATGAAGGTTATTGAGGATATAATTTAAAAATTTTATTATCACACAACAAATAGGTTTTTTACACACCATTTTTGAGACACATATGGACTTGGTTGGGTCTGACACCAGCGACAAAGAAGAGGTTTACCTCTCTGTTGGATGCTGGCTACAGTTGTATCTTAATACCTGGTGGAGTTCAAGAAACATTTCTCATGGAGCATGGTTCTGAGGTACATTGTTTTTCACTCTTCCTCTTTACTGTATTTTTTATATGTTTATCCTTTTTTTGATGACTGAAAATGTTTATTCTTTTAGATATAAATATAATATTACAAACTGATGTCAAGTTGGGGTAATATGTTGGTACAGGCATTTTCCCTTGCTGTGCAAGCACTTGGGATGCATTGCCATTTGAATAGTGCATGTTTGATAGTCATAACTAGCACTTTAGTTTCTTCCCCATCTGATATTTTATGTCTAATTTTGATGGAAAGGTGGGAAAATTACATTCTTTTTTGATTCATTTATATATGTTATAGACCTAATTTTAGGATCACTAGCCTGAAATGTTTCAGCTATGGCAATATATATGACTTGCCAATAACACTCTTAAGTTGTATCTGGTTCTTGAGATTTGAGTAATGTAAAATAAGAGAGATTATATAATTGGGAAGTACGCATATTCTCCATACGCTAAGAAACAAAGTTGATCAAGCTTGCTTTATCTATTAAACTAATATTGCATTAGAAGCTTTGAGCTAGAAAGAAACATTCACTACAAATGCTGAAAGAAACTTGGATTTCTTTTTTAAAATATGAAGAGTAACTCCTTATTGCAGAGCTAGAAATCTGTAATCCTTTTTGAGGACAGAAACAAAACAAGATCGGAATTGGAGATGGTTGCAGACACTATGAGGCGTCTGCTTCCTCCTAGCCCAAGGGCCCCTAATCATTTTCTCCTATCTGTTCCACCACACCCCTTGCCACATGGGCAAACCACAAGGTTGTTACACCCGAAATTCCTCTTCAGCCCCTTACTCACATCATTCTCATTTCTTAGGTCTCTATTCCCGTAGTACCCTTTATATTTCTCTTTTAACATACATTTCTAGGATGGAAGAAGGCAGATGGATCCTATATTCTACCCTCCATTATTTAGTTTGTCTTATAATGTGAAGTTGCAGCCCATGGGTGAGAGTCTGTCAGTTTTAAAACGCTTGAAGGGGAGTAGAACACGGAATGGAACGATTCTAAGTTTCATATTGTGATGAAGAAGTTCTAGAATTTGTGTAGGCAACAAAAGGGTTCGAAGTTTGGAAGCTTCACAATTCACAGAAGAGAGCCGCTGCTTTGGATTTTGAGATGAAATTTTTGCATGTGACGCACTAGACTTGTAAGTTAGAAATACAATTATCAACAAAAAGGTAGTACTTAGAATTATTGAGCAGCAATGTCATTAGGCTATTTTAAAAATGTACAATAATTGACAAGCAATTTAATGAGGTTGACGTGAGCCAAGATACTGCTGGGTGTTACCAGTAGCAGCAGAGTCATACCTGTTTGCACACTGATGGTTGTAATAAAGAATGTAAAATAAGGAAATCTTTTATTTAATATGACTGATGCAAGCCCATAGATCACTGGTGCGATCATAGTCCTGTTTGTTTGAATTCTGACATTGGCTGTGAGTCATTTCAATTTGATTACTGCAATTTGCCCACTGATTACAATCGACCAATTAAACACCTTGTCATTGTGTATGGTTGCTTTTGTAATTGAATCCTTGTACAATCACAAAATGCCTAAATAAATATGCAAAGAATATATTCAGTAAATCATCATAGTTAGATAATTTGGTGGCTATATATTACCTGATTGTTTTTTAAATAAAGGATGTTTCTACTATCTGTAAAGATAGGCCGAAAAAAGGTTCCAAATAAAATGGATTTTGCAATATGAAACTCCTTTATTTATATAATTTGCATTAATGCAAGTTAACAATATTAAGAATCATTTTCTTTTTAGATTGCCTTTCTTAAAGCAAGGAGAGGATTTGTCCGCATAGCAATGGAGAAGGGCAAACCCTTGGTGCCAGTTTTCTGCTTTGGGCAGGTGTTTATTTCTTGCCCATGTTTATTCTCAAGGAAAAATCTTGCAGCTTTTACTGACTCTCATATTAACTGCACAAAACTGTTAAAACTAAAATGTCGCTGTGCATTATTTCCCTATATGCTAATGTTGCTATTTTATGTTTCTGATTTTTTCTATTCATTCAAATAGACTATCACTTCCCTTTTGGTGTAATTTTGCTATAGTCAGATGTCTATAAGTGGTGGAAACCAGGTGGGAAGCTATTTCTGAAGTTAGCAAGGGCAGTGAAGTTCACCCCAATGTATTTTTGGGGAATTTTCGGGTACGTTTTTCTTTTAAATGTCAACTTGCCACCTGCCAGTCTCGCCTTTACATCTATTTTTCAGTTTCACTAGTCAAGGTAGTTTTGCATGATGAATGAAGCTAATTTTCTTAATTCAAACTGAGGTTATTCAATGATTTGAATTCGTCATGTTGGAACGATAAAAAAATCGTTTCTAAAACGTCAAACCAATTTGAGAGTCAATTATGTACATAGTATGGAAGGTCAGTTTTGTCTGGTTCAGCTTAAAATATTTGCTGAGAATGTGACCGGAAAAGGTGGACTCAATTAAAACTTTGCAGGATGCATGCATTTTACTGTCAGCTTTTGCCATTTTTGATGTATACAAGTTTTTATATAGAATGGAATCATTGTTTTTTGGACAGCAGTCATTTTCCTGGTCTACCAGTATAAAGCTTAAATTAGCATGAAGTTGTTATCTGGAACTAATGTTTTACACGGATTTCTTTTCTCCTCTTCAGATCTCCTATACCCTTTAAACATCCAATGCATGTGGTGGTGGGTAGACCAATTGAACTCGAGAAAAATCCCGAGCCTACTCCTGAGCAGGTATATTCTATTATGCCTTTTCATTTTAACTGGCATCCAGTAGCTTCTATCCTCTTCTTGTTATAAAAGTCCGAGTTTTCATCTTGTTAATAAGTGTTAATACAGTAAAGAAATCTTGGAATAGTAAAAGTCCATCTGGTTTTAACTTTGAAAGGCATATCTTGCGTTGTCCTAAGAAACTAGCATGGAATAAACTTCAGTATCGTAGTCCTTTAAATCCGAGATTTGCGTGATATGGATAAACTATTTTTCAATTGGTACTTACAAACAATGGGGCATGCAAGATATTTACAAATTTAAGCTACACATAACTAAACTATTTGTCTCTTTTATTGCTTTCACTTTGTTTTAGGTTGCCAAAATACATAGCCAGTTTGTTGAAGCACTTCAAGATCTATTTGAACGACACAAAGCTCGAGCTGGATATCCAGACCTTGAGTTGAGAATTGTTTGATAAGGATGTAAGTTCGACCTCTATTTTCATGGGGTAATTACACTTATCTCTTAGGATAGACTCTATTTGGGAGTTTTGAAGATGGAGTGCAGTGAGAGAGGTTCATAGTTAATGGGATTGGGAATGGAGTTGAGGTAAAATAATGTTGATTTTTGGGAAGTCACTGATAATTAATAGTGTAAATTATAATTTTAACTTCCCATTACAGGTCAGAACAATTTATATCAGATGTACTTATAATATAAGATTAATTTAAAATATTACTATATGATTTAATATACATTTTCTTCAACTTTGGAAATAAATTTAATTCAATTTTTCAAAATCCAAAAATGGAGATGTTTGCATCTCACTTGAATATTCTAATCAACTATATCATTAGTTGGGATTACATTACCACATTTGAGGTTGCAATTTATGCAAATACACATGGCATATCCTATCGTTTATTTATAATCCCCAATTATGTTTTTGGCCCCACAACCCCCTCTTAGAGGATGAATATTTAAATGTTATAGTACTTTTTACTCCTTCATATACCCCTATTTTTCGGGGAATTACTTCAAGAAGTCCCTATTTTTAAGAAATCATTTCTAATTTCTTTAATCACAGTCACAAGTGTCTTAAACAAATAACTGAGTATCAAAGAATAATCAACCATTAAATAATATAATTATATTTTTTGTTTCATTGATTGTTTTTGAAAAATAGTTTATGCATCACATCATACTAGTTTATTACAAAACTTAAACATCTTAATATCAATTAATAAGATGATAGTGTGAACAATATATTTAACTAAATTATAGAAGTTTTGTATACATACTTTAATTTCTATGCACAGTTATACAAAAATTATAGCGTGAATAAAAAGTATCTTACAAATAATTTTCGAGATAACTATTGTAAAAGCTAACCAGTATGTTATATATATATATATATATATATATATATATTTATTGAGTTCTAATGGCTGCCACTATTATCAGTGTATATTGTTTATTTTCGAAAAATTTTCATAACGAATTAATGAAAGTTATTGTTATTATAATTTTTAAAAAATATTACGAAAACTTACAAGTTTATTGCAAATTACTATTTGTATATATTTAATAGAAATTCTCGCGAATAGACTGGCATAATAAAGCCATTAAATCCATTGTAAAAACTAAACATTTTCATTCAAATATTCAGAAGACAATGGATTTAATATGAAAAATTGTAGTTTCAACAACTTAAAATGGATCTCAAATATAATCTTTAAAACTGTTATGACAAAAGTAAATAATTTTCCTTGCATAACAACTCATTTGGATGCCATGTGAAACTAGAGATGGATTTAAAGGAATATGGAGACAGCCACTGGAAAAATCAGGTGAAAAAATAAAATAAAATTATTTTTTTAAATAATATTAATTATTTGAAAATATTATTTATTATTTATCAATAATAATTATAAAAAGATTGAAAAAATATAATAAATAAAATTTTTAAAAAATAAAATTTAAAATAAGAATTTATCAAATATTCTTCACAATCGTTCTTTTCTTTCAATTTTAAACTCCATACCGTCCTTCAAAACTTTTCATATAAATCATCCCAAATCACTTACAAACAAATACACATAATTTCTTCTCATTTTAACTTCTATTTATTCCTTCAATTTTTTTAATAAATCATCAGAAATCACCAGAGCTAGTTAGACATATCTTTTACGGATCTTATAAGAACAATTTCCACATATCCTTACAAATATTAATTATTTAATGAGTATAGCTAACAATGCATAAAAGTTGTTTGAATATGATTGTTGAAAATCATCACATGTTTGGAATAATCTTTGTTTCGGGAGGCCTCGGACAGGCATATTTGTTGACGATTACAATAATGCAAGGAAAAAGGTACAGATACAAATTTGATCACGCAATCGTAGCTTTGATCTCTAATCTATTCATGCGGCAGAAAACAACATTAGTTTGTCCTTCAAAATTCAAACGTTTGTTTCTGCATAAAATGGTGTACTGCTCTGACACCACACTCGTATTTCGGACTTTCGGGTCGGGTGGATCCAAGTGGAGCACACTCCGGATCGTACACGTACCAACATCATACACAAGCCGTTGATATATGTTTTTAATCCACGGCTACAAATGCAAAGCAAAATAAGGCAGTTAGTGGTGAACGATTCTCCGAAGCTACTACAGAGAGTTGCGGAGGAGAGGTTGATCTCGCTGTTAAGGTCATGCCAAACGTGCACGCGCCTGCACCAGATTCAAGCCCAAATAGTAACCCATGGACTCCAGGGCAACGATTACGTCACCCCGAGTTTCATCACGGCGTGCGCGCGCCTCGGTAGAATGGGTCACGCCCGAAGAGTGTTCGACACAACGGCGCAACCAAACGGCGCCACTTGGAATGCCATGTTCCGAGGCTTTGCCCTATCGGAGCGTCACTTCGACGTCGTCGTTTTGTTCGCTCAAATGCACCGTGCCGGTGCTTCGCCTAACTGCTTCACTTTCCCACTGGTGGTGAAGTCGTGTGCTCAGGCGAACGCGGTTAGAGAAGGAGAACAGGTTCACGGCGTGCTCGCCAAACGCGGCTTTAAGTCGAACGCGTTTGTGGGAACCGCGGTGATTTACATGTACTCCGCGAGAGGGGAAGTGTCCATTGGGGATGCCTACAAGGTGTTTGGCGAAATGCGCGAGAAGAATGTCTTCGCTTGGACCGCGATCATCGCTGCTCACGTGGCGTGCCGTGACATGGCTTCCGCGCGGCGTCTTTTTGACCTGGCGCCGGAGCGCGACGTGGTGCTGTGGAACGTCGTCGTTTCGGGGTACATCGAAATGGGGGACATGGTAGCTGCGAGAGCGCTGTTTAATAAAATGCCGAACCGCGATGTGATGTCGTGGAACACCGTCTTGAACGGTTACGCCTCTAACGGTGAGGTGGAATCGTTCGAGAAACTGTTTGATGAAATGCCTGCGAGGAATGTTTATTCTTGGAACGGGTTAATTGGAGGGTACGTTCGGAACGGGCTCTTTAATGAAGCTTTGGAGTCTTTTAAACGGATGTTGATGTTAGTAAAACAACAAAGTGAAGGTGGTGATGTTGTGGTTGTTCCCAATGATTACACAGTTGTGGCAGTTCTGTCGGCGTGTTCCAGATTAGGGGACCTTGAGATGGGTAAGTGGGTGCATGTTTATGCAGAGAGTATTGGGTATAAGGGGAACTTGTTTGTTGGAAATGCTTTGATTGACTTGTATGCAAAATGTGGGGTTATAGAGAAAGCACTTGATGTGTTTAATTGCTTGGATGTGAAGGATATAATAACTTGGAACACCATAATTAATGGGCTTGCCATGCACGGTCATGCAGCCGCTGCTTTAAGTTTGTTTGAGCGAATGAAGAGCGCGGGTGAGAAGCCGGATGGTGTTACATTTATTGGGATTCTGTGTGCTTGTACGCATATGGGGTTAGTGAAAGAAGGGTTTCTGCATTTCGAATCGATGGTTGATAATTACTCAATTGTGCCTCAGATTGAACATTATGGATGTATGGTGGATTTGTTGGGAAGAGCTGGTCTTATAGATCAGGCTGTGGATTTTGTGAGGAAGATGCCAATGAAACCGGATGCGGTTGTATGGGCGGCACTGCTTGGGGCATGTAGGATGTACAAGAATGTGGAAATAGCAGAAGTGGCACTTGAGCAGCTCATTGAACTTGAACCCAACAACCCTGCAAACTTTGTCATGCTTTCGAACATATACAAGGATCTTGGAAGATGGGAGGATGTTGCGCGGTTGAAGATTGCAATGAGAGATACCGGGTTCAAGAAATTACCGGGATGTAGTGTTATTGGGTGCAATGATAGTGTGGTGGAATTTTATTCCTTGGATGAGAGACATCCTGAGACAGAGAGCATATATAGGACATTGAAGGGATTGACGATTCTGTTAAGATTGGATGGATACGTTCCAAATCTTGTGGATGTTGCTCATGGAAACTGAACGAGGAGGGAGGGATTTTGAGGATACTCAAATCTTCATGAAGTGTCTCAGCATCTGAAAGACCCCATCAGTTCTGCAGACCAAAATCAATTCTTCAAATTCCGGGTCTGTTTTGAAAATCAATTCTAAGGCCTTTGAAACACTGGAGAGTCACGTTCTTGTCAAATTCTTGGTATTTATATGAGCAATTTGGCAATGGTGCCCACCTCCATCCGGCTTCATCCGAACCTCAGACTAGGGAAATCCTTGCTATTTTTGGAAGAGTGTATATTTACATTGTTTTAGGTAGTAAAATATTATTGAAAAAAGTTCACTGTGTTGTATTGGTGAGGATCATATTTCGATTATGTAGAAAAATAAATAAATACAATATGTAAGAGCTTTAAAAAACTATTCTGTTTTTTCATGTTGCTGTTATAAAAAATAAACAAGTGTTTTATGTAATACAACTTATTACTTTTATGGCTCAATTTATATTTCTTTTAAAATCATGAATACAATTTATTTTATTTTGTACTTTCAGAGCCAGATATTATTTTTAAAAGTACTCAAAAAAATGTTTTTAAATCCATATTATGGATTTATCATTTTCTGTATTTAATCTTATGTTTAATATATTTAAATTGAAAATTTTAGTAGATTGGTAATCTCAATAAAAGGTACTTCATAAAATTTTTTATTTGGTTGAGTTAAAATAATTTAGTTTTAATTATCAATTTCTGCATAGAAAACGTTCGGAAAAGGTTATGAAGCTGTGAATATTATAAATTCGATTTTCAGTTAATTTATGTTTTAAGAATAAGTTTGTACTAAGTTAAACAATTTCTTCCCCAATATTTAATCAATCAATTCCACAGTCTGTCTTCTATTTACACCAAGTTAGTGACACAGCACTTTGAGCGAAAATTTTCATTCCTTCATTGTCCTTGCTTTCTCATTTTTCTCACTAGTATACCTAACCATATATGTGGGACTCCAACATTAAAAAAATGAAGGAATGAACTACATCAGAAAATGAAATTTCTGTCCTTTCATCATTTCCTACATTAGGGTGTCAAATTGTATTCGTAAACATGTTTTGAACGTTATAGCTTTCTATTACTATTTTAAATGGTAAGACGATAAAATAAAAGTTTGATTTAGATATTTTAAAATACTAATATGAGTAGCTTATTAAAATAAATAAAAAATATCAAAAATTCTATTTTAATAATTTCATCTACCAGTTAGATGAAATGTTTTACTATATACGCCTTTTTGTTATAATTTGATCTTTACTGTAGTAACTTTTTTTTTTGTTGTAACTATCTTTGTTTTTTAATTATAGTAACTATTATCTTAATTTCGTAATAAGTGTTTCCACTATTTTGAATTATGAAAATTTGATTTTTTTTAATTTATGGTTAACTATGTGTCTAATTTATATATTCTGTTTATTTAATTTAATTGTATTTTGAGACAGAAACTTATTTATTTATATATATATATATATATATATATATATATATATATATATATTCATTATTAATTTTACTAGTTTAATTTATAATCTATAAATATTATTTACAAAACTATTTTGTAATCGTTTTTATTAGTATAATTTATTTTATTATTTACAAAAATTATCTATAATAAGTAATAATTATCCTCAAATACTATATAATATGTAATGTTATAAAATTAAAGCAAAGTATTTATTTTGTAAATTTTTCATAATATTCTTTTAATAATTATTATAATATTTAAGTATATTTATCTATAACATTAACAAGAAAAATTTTCTCTAGTTCATAAATTCTTACTATTTTAATAACTGTTTTTAAATTCAATTAACTACCCATAACAAAAACAATTACCTATAATACAATTGTAAAATTATTTATTTTATAATTATCTTTTAGTAACATATCTTTTTTTTATAAATTTAACAATATTGTTTTGTTCTGGTCGAGAAGTCTTTGATTGCTATAAGCGAGCTCAAAAAAAAGTTATCTCCTTTCATTAAAAGTCATAAAATGATCTTATTCTATAATCTAGTTGTTGAACTGTATTTTAATACTAAATACTAATTAATTTTATTTTAATAAAGAAGTGTTGAACTAAATATTTAAATGTTAATTATTTAATTTGATCCAAATTATTGTCGATAATACTTATGTTAGAGTTGGTTTTAGTAATATTTGTTTCAGTAACTAGACCCAGACCACGTCTATATTTTTGAATAATAGAGTAATAAAACTTATTGAAAGGATAATTGGAGTCATGCCGTCTAGCCAGGACACCCATCATGCATAGTTGCTAGTTACACTTTTATCGAAAACATCCCTCAGGTCAGGAGAGGATAATTTTTATTTTAGTAATATTATAAAAATAATTTTCTACTTTTTATTTATCATAGAAAAAAGTGAACACAGGTATGTGTTTCCATCGTTAACATATAAAGAAATTGCTATTTTGGTCCATAAATTTTTGCAATTCTATTCTTCTTGTTGTAGATGTTTCATAAACTATTTTATATTATGAAAATTATTATTTTAATTACGTAACAAAACTGTAGACACAAAGATATTATAATAACGTCTGTGTTTTCATTAATTTAGACTTCATTAATCTATTGTTTTATAGGACATACTATTTTCTAAAACTATTTTAGTGTACCTTTTTTTTTACAATTTAATTCCTTTTATTACTTTTGTAGTAAATATTCTTTTATTTAATAACTGATTTTTCATTATGATAATTATTATTACATAACAAAAAGAAATCAAGGAATGTTTTCCATTCCTATTGATTAACTAATAGAAAATCAAGAGACTAACAACAAAAAGCAAGTTGACCAAAGGGTAACTGCAACTGAAGCTAACCCATATGTCCATAGCATGATCACAGAACATTCACTTTCACCAGATCCGAACAACTGAGCAATGGTGCCTGCCAAATTAAAGTGGCCACAAAATTAGGTTTACTATGAGTACAAATTTTTAATACAAAAGCAGATGAAAAAAGGGTGGATTAAATAGTAGTAGGTACCTATATTCATGGCTGGTGGAAGTGCATATTGAAGCAGAAGCACAAACTGATACAAAGCATCTGAATGCACCAGACTGAAATGTATAGCTGCTTTCACAACTGCTACACCCAAAAGTGGGAGGAAAATATATCTCACAACTATAATTCCCACAATGATCCACACTGGGGTGCTTGATCCTTTCAAACCTGTTCCATTTGCCATAACTCTTTTCTTTAAGCATATCATCAAAGCAGGAACAAAAAAAAAAAAGAAAAGTAGTTCACTTCAAAAAATAGAGTTAACAAAGTATAAAGTTTCACCTTTGAGTAGGTTTGCACCCATTATAAGAGTCACAGTAGGGATGGATGCGTCACTGCATGCATGTAACGGGAAACAGAAATGAAAGTTATGCATTTTTTGAAACCAAAAATCTAATCTCAAATGTTTACAATATGCACACACACCTGCATATACGTGCCAGTTCTGCGTTATTGACTAAAGTTAGTGTTAACGATGTAACTTTTAAAATGTGAAATTCAATACAAACGTTATACATAATAACATGTAATTGTATATCAAATCAATCTAAAGCTATTTTGTTATGTAAGTGGATAAACTTGGTTTTGAAACTTTTAAGTCGATGTAAAAAAGTTGAGGGACAACTAAGAAATTTTGTTATCATAAATGTAACTTTTTTAAAGTAATTATTATAAAAGCTAGTAAATTTACCATCAGTTCAAAATTAAATCGTGATGTAAGATGTTCTTATGTTGTCTATAGATGTTTTGTTTATTTTTCTGTAAACCCTTTTGTAATATTTTTTAAGAGAAAACACTAAATAAATTTAAGTCTTAATAAGTTTGAAAACGATTTATACTTTATTTAATGTGAGACTGAACTTTAAAAGTAATCCTTCCCTCACAGAAAACTGAAAAAGTAATGGGAAGTATATATATTTTCCACACTGTACTTATTTTAAAAAAAAAATATTGTATTTTTTATTAATTATATTTGTGACAACTACATACGTGATTTTATTCACCTTTCTTTTATTTTCTCTTCTACCAAACAGCTTGAAAAATGATTTCACTTTCTGCTATTTTTTTAGCTAACTTCCTTTCTTACACCAAACAGAATTAATGCTGTCCAGCAAATTAGTGTTAGTTAAAGAAATCCATGTATGCCTAAAACGATCACAATAAAGTTCTTTCAACTTCTGAGACGTGATATGATCCACATGATCATTAAAAGATTGGAACATGAAACTTTGGACTAAACTTTGAAGGTTTCATACCCATGATAAAAAGTTTGTTGAAATCAGTCAACGTATTTTGTAGTTTTTCTATCTTCTGTGACTGAAAAATGTTGAAGAAGTAAGTTTTGGATGCATACCCCAACATGGAAGCAGATTCTTGGACCACGCGAAGTGGAGCATTATTGCCTATGGTGAAATTACGTATTTGGGGTATCACACCGATGAAAAAGCCAACCATCTGTCAAAAAAACAAAAAAAGAAACAAAACAATCTTATGTATTTGGAGACTCACAACTACTTTAGATAGTTCTATTCTAACAGTATTAAGATGAAATAAATAACAAGTGATAAACAGGGAAAACAAGAAAACCAATTATTTCCAAGGAAATGAATATTGTATCATACAGCTCCCAGGGTTGATGGCGCAAAGATGGACTTCAAATTTAAGTTGCTTGAGATCACCCTCAAGAGGTGCTTAATTTTACTTGGGAACGAAACCTGCTAAAAACACATACACATTATTAAAATGTGTAATTTTTACACAGAAGCAGTTCCTTTCTTCTTCACTTAATAAAAAGCAATTTATTTCGATCGAAATTATAATCAGTAAGTTAGTAGAAAGAAACCATACTTTCTTTTCTGGTTGTTTATCAGGAAGCAGTATGGTGTATGTACCACCCATGGTGTCTTCTGTAGGATTAAGTGTTTCTGAAAGATTGTTGGGGTCAGACTTCAACATGTCGTTGCTTGCAGTGTCTTCTTTCTGGATTCTACTTGAAGAAATCCGCATTATGTTGTAAACATATGCCCATAGAAAAACTGCTCCAATCTAAAGTTCCCCAAATGAACCCCGATCAAAAATATTAAAACAGAATCAATTATAGCCAAAATTGATTTTAGAGAGCTGCTATGGTACTCAGACAAATCTAATTGTATCAATAATTGAATGAAATAGGGTCCACTAAGAGAGATTTTGAAAAGTAATAGTACCAAATCATTAAATTTACAAGGGTACAATAGAATTTATTTCAATTTTACTTTTTTCTTGTGTAAGTGCATATTAATTCAGCACATGCAACTTCAAAATTAACATTTTGCATACCGCCATGGAAAGTGCAGCATAAGCCATTCCATATTGATGACAGATATCAGGATCTCCAAAAGGACTGCCTTTCTCTTTACATATAGCAGGAATAATGATCATAGGCAGGTTTCCGAGATTTCCTGTTCATATGAATCTAAAAATGAGCTCAACCATAAAACGAATCAAACAGAGAATGACGCAAAAGTTTGATGTCTTAATAAAAAATTGCAAATATAATGCAGGCAGCAAAACCACAAAAGGCAAGGTAATTTCTTAGTCTAAATAGAACTAGTGGGTACACCAACTATGTCATTATTATCAATCATAAATGGGTGTCATGAAAATCATCTACAAGTAACTCCTATATAACATTAAAACTATTTAGGATAATTTCTTTTATCTTTTTTATATTTTAGAGAATCTAGAGAGTTGTAGAGGGAAAGAATTTAGACAGAACACAAACAGAATGAATAGAAGTCTGCAGGTGACAAGTTTGATTCTTATATCTCAGGGTAGCCGTATTCATAGCTTAAGAATTTCTCAAATCTACTCTTAAAGAAATGAATTGAAAGTCTGTGTTTACTGTAGGTTATGCAGATTACAAAGGAGTTCATACCAGCAGAACAACAACCCAAGATTAGACCTTCCATGTGTTTGGGAGGCCTTGCAATCTTAATCAAAATCCATCCCAAGGCCGAGCCTAATATGAACGTGGCAAGAATATTCACGGGCATGAACCACCTAAACGACAACAAAAATTGTCAGAAAAAGTCGTGAATTAACACAGCAAATGGATACTCAAACTATGCTCCTGGACAAACCAGATTAAAAATCACTACTCACAACTTAACAACACTCTCGAAGGTAATCGTTTCGGCCAGATAGCTACCCACCAGCGAGGGATTAAACACATAAAACGCAAGCTGTCACAGAAAGAACATCCTTTTCAGCAAACTGCATGAGGGAAAAACAAAAACAAAGCAGAAGAAAAATGCTTTTTTTTTTCTGTGTAACCTGATTCGTTGTCTTCCTTGCATCAGCTCCCAATATTGATATGCCATCCAGTGCAAGAAACAACCCAAGTGCAGTAATGAGTAACACTTTGATAACCGGGAAAGTGGCTACCATAAACAGCTTCAGAAACCCCATTACGCCAAATCTTCAAACAACCTGTGCTAATATTCCTACAAGCAAAGAAAAATATGTATCTTCAAAAAGTTCAAAACTTTTTGTACAATGTTGACTTCTGACACCATACGTATTCAAAAGCGTAAGGTTTTTGTGGCATCCTAGTTGAAGAGAAAGACCTTAATGATGACTTAATACATTCATGAACGTGAGATAGAAGAAGCGCAGGCAGAGCAATTCCTTAACTAGAACAACCGCGTAATAAAAAATCAAAGAAATCAGTGGTGTCACAGTCGCCCCACCCCTTCAGGAATGAGTTGATAATTTCTGTCAAATTTATTTCACCGGTCCACTCTTTTTCTAAATTATAAATTAAAATAAATTTTCTTTTGGAAGATAAATTCTTTTACCTTATTTTATTTAAAAGATGTATACATATATAATAAATTAACAATTAATTTTAACCATTATTTATAATATGAACTTAAATATAATTAGAACTATCTTTTAGATATGATGAAGTATATAGTACTCACAGCGCTAAAAAAAATGTGAATGGCATGCTAGCACTTTGGAACCACTTTTCTTAATAAGATAAAAGAAGTGGCAGTTGAGCAGATAAAGATGTGGTGGAACCAAATCTTGTTAGGTTTTTAGGTTTAATCACCTGTTAACAGCAACTTTTTAATCAGATTCAGAAACATTTTAATTCTTGGAATTAGAATTCATTTTGTAAGGAATGGAAGTGATTAAAAATTAAATGTACCATTTATATAACATTACAAACATTATAAAATTAAATGCATAATTAAGTTTTTGCTTTTTTTTTTTTTTTAACATTCACTTCACGTGACTCTGTATTTCTTTTAAGAAGTTTGTCTTTATATAAGATATATATATTTATCATTTTCAAATGCATTAAATGCAAATTGTCTTATGTACCTTTGACCATTATAAATTCCATTAATAAGCTATTTGCTCATTAGTAAATTTATTGATTTATTAAGAATGTAATTGCAAAAATTATTCTATAAGTAATTAATTTTATTAAATATTATCACCACTTAAATAATTAACTTTTGCTAATATGATTCAATGATGTGAAAATAGTAAAATTTATTTATTAATTAATGTAAAATATAATTTTTTACTTAACAAATATAGTATTATATATCAATAATACTTTACATTGTAATTGATGCTCCGCCAGTTTCCTGTATAGAAACGTAAACGTTAAAGTCTAAATATAAGTACATATACATTAATGATCATGATATTATATTCTAAGAAGAGGCAATTTAAAAAAATAATATTTTAATAAAAAATAATATTTTAAAATAAATTCATTAATTATTGTGAAGTAATTTATTTTATTTTTGAGCAAAAGAGAAATTGCAGATGCATCAACACGTATACAATTGCACTACAAACGTGTTGGGCACGTAAGGAGGTAGGAGAAAGAAAATATTTATACGAGAAAAGAAAATGCATGAGATAATAAATAATAAAACAAATATAATTAACTTTATCGTATTTAATATATGATATTGTATTTAAAACACAATTTTCTAATTGTATTTTTATCTATAATGATTTTATTTTTAAAAATAAGTACTAATAAAATAATTTAAAAATATTTTGATTGAAATTAATATAATAAAATTGTATTAAAGCTGAATAAATTTAGTCAAAGACATACTAAAACTGTGGTTGAAAAGTCTTATGTTGTACATGAAGAATTTAATTCATCAACAAGGTGAATATGCATTTATTATAAACATTATGTCAAAATTATTTTGAAGTTGAACATCAAATCAGTACTTAACTTGGTTCACCATACAAATGACTGCTCGGACATGTGAAATTTCAATCAAATACACACTTAAACTACTATTCTTGCATTTGCGTAGTAGAACTTCAAAAAGTATGTAACATATTATGTTTTCAATTGTTTCTCCCATTGATATACTAAAATATAAATTTCTTTTATGGTTGCAAGAGGCTTGAAAAAGAAGTTTTAAACACTTAAAATACCAATAGATGCAAGAAAAGTATGGAAAATAGTATATGTTAAGAGTAGTTTTGTTAATCTTTCAAATGTTAACTTGTATATGTAGATGTCAGCAACTATGTTTGGGATAAATTATGAAAACAATTTAAAAATACGAGTTGCATCAACCTTTATTATAATTTATATATATAAAATAATATCAAAAAACATGTAAGGAAAAAGTTTGAGAATGGATTTCACCTTTAGAATTTCGTTTTGAAATAGATAAAAGTTAAAAACTTTATAGTAATGGATAAGTGGTCATACGACAGCCACGATTTTTCATAACAAAAGTTTCGTAACTTAAATACTATTTCAATTTGAATTTAAATTTGAAATTGAGAATAGAAGTCGTCTCATCATCTTACATATTTAGTTAAATTTGTAAAAGAAGGAAATTATTCTCATTTAACATTCTTTTAATTACTATATAATCGTTATCCATATAAAATATATTTTTTGTGATTTTTTAAGTCACCTATAAAGATTATAACATTAAAATAAATAAAATCACACACAGAGTGACAATTTTAGTTGTATGTTATATTAAAGTTGTTCTACCTACACAATTTTTTTAATGAATTTTGTTTAATACTTACACTATCATAACTATTCTCATCACATTTGATTCTATAAGGCAATCTAATTATAAAGTCGTGTTTCATTACAAGAATTGAAAAGAAAAATAGTCAATAAAAAGTATATGCTTAAGAAAGAAAATCCATGTTTATATGTTTAATTTGTGTTAGTCATAAGATAGATGCTACAATCCTAAAAGCTACCAAAGATAACAACAATTAGAAAAAGGAATGCAAATATCGTCACTCAAACCAACACTACACTCACACAATAAATTATTTTATATTAGTAAAGCATCGACCTACTCAAAGCTCAAAATGAAAAAAAAATTATATTGGCTTAGCCGACGCTTTAAAAAAGACATAATTTATTTATGTTCAAATTAATTTAACTGAAACTAAACCTAGGATTATTCATTCAAATCCTAAACTTGTTTAATTTCATTCAAACCAAATTAACCCAAAATTAAGGCAAAATTAATCCAAAATCAAACTAAAGTTAAATTAAAAAATTAACCAAAATCAGCTCATGAAACTATAATTAAAAAAAGTTCAATTAAATCAAAATATCACATGCAACACAACTTCAAATCACCCAACTTACATCAAACCAGAACATGGAATGCAATACAATATTACTAACCAAACTAAACCAAAATCATTGACTTGACCTGCACAAATGATAGTAAAGGAAAATTGAGGTTGTTGTTGCAATTGTTATTCTCTGCATGAACACCAACCGAAAAAAAAAAATACTCCAATTTAGAACAAGACTGAACGAACAAAAACAGAAACAAAAATAAGACAAATAAAATCACTATAATCTTACATGCAACGATACAAAGTACAACTCAAAAAGAGAAGCTTAACAGAAGCTCCTGATCGCGACGAGAAAAGACAAACGAGAAAATGCAAAAAATTAGTAAAATTGATATTTTATCACGATACATTTTACGAAGACAAGATCTCAATCATAAAAAAATATTTAATATTATTAACAAGATACATTTGTATCATAAATTTTTAATAAAATATTGCACAATATAATCAACAATAGCAATTCAGATCAAAACTTTAAAAAATTCAAGGCCCAAAAAATAACATGCACATATAGCTAGGTTGGTCTAAGGCATCAGGTTTTAAGATTCTTAAACAAAGAGAGTGTGGGTTTGAAACATAAGTTTAGGAAAAAATTTGTCCGGATTGAATTTTCAGCCCAATAATAATAATAATAATAATAATAATAATAATAATAATAATAATAATAATTATTATTATTATTATTATTATTATTATTATTATTATTTATAATTTGTGAAAAAAATTGATTCTGGACCGCCGAACCCTTCCCGAAGGCAGAGATGGCTTTCGCCACAGTGGGAGGCAAGAGAGGAGC
>Ga0099825_1004108_pt1 | contig 19168 bp, 4 predicted proteins | sample SiratroredBW_FD_76838 | JGI IMG/M metagenome (GOLD analysis project Ga0099825, IMG submission 76838) | Root nodule microbial communities of legume samples collected from California, USA - Siratro red BW | ecosystem: Host-associated > Plants > Roots > Nodule | place: USA: California | collected... | reverse complement strand
TTTTTTTTATTATTTTAAATAATTAATATTTTAATAAAATAAATAAAGTTTTTTTTAGGTGGATTTTTTTTTCTATTTGATTATCTTTTTGAAACAAAAAAACTCTATTTATTTTTTTTTTTTTTTTTTTGGTCATTTATGTGTTTGTCGTCTTCATCTAATATTTAGTTTATTTAAATATATTTTTTTTATTGTAAAGTAGAACTAAACAATTATAAAATAAAAATTATTTTATTACAATAAAACTTATGATATTTATTTATTTACTTAAGAAAAGTTATACTGAAAATTATAAATAATTTTCTGTTAATATCTATTTTTAGAAAAATAATAGTCAATAAATATGATAGAATTTTTGATAGACGGTGTTGGGTGGATACGTTCTTATAGCTTCCTAATCAACTATCGAAAATTGACTAAGATGATATGGTCTTAACAGAGTTTATCTGTCAAAAAGTCGACTGAAATGATATAGTATTAATTGAGTTCATTTCTCTAAAAATTGAGTAACAGGATTATATGATTTTAACTGAGCTCATCTATTAAAAATCAAATGATGTTAACTGAGTTCACTTATTGTTGGTACGGTGTTTAACTATGTTTACTTATAAAACATTGAGCTCAGGTATTGACTTTAGAGGGAGGGTATGGTGTTTAACTAAGTTCACTTATAAAACATTGAGCTTACCTATTGACTCAAAGGATGATTTGGTGTTAATTGAACTCACCTTTCAACAAAATTAACTAGATGATAATATGGAAATCACTCAGATGATAGGAAGTAAAGGTCCACCAGTCTAGCGGTCTCTATAACCATTAGTATGGGAGACTATTTTGTCTTTCTGTCTGGTCATTATTCACAGTCTTTTAAAAGATATATTCAACCTCGAAATAGAACAATATTAGACAATAGGTAATTGATAAAGTGAAAGAAAGCAAGGTCTGTCTTACACTTACATGAATTGATAACCAAAACGAAACACGAACAATAGATTTAAATTCTGAGTAGGCTTTGTTGATATATACTTGGGTAAAATTAGTGATCTTTTTTAAAGAGTAGTCACACAATGACATGTATGCACTTTTGTTCATTTACAAATATGTAATAGTAAACAAACAACCAAACCACTGAAAATATAGGTAATCGTCAACAATTTCTCTGTTAACACCGACCTGGCTTTTAGACTCAAATAGGTTATCATGTTCAGTCTTGTAGACTTTATGTTCATCCCTCGAGTTTGAAGGATTGTCAGCCAATAGATTTTCTATCAGATCGATTTGCTTGGCTTATTAGGCGTTATGCTTGCTGGAGCCTATAAGTTATCCGTTGATCCTACCCGATGAAGTTGAAGAAGATCAATTATATCTTATCCGTACAATTGGTATATAATAATAAATGTTGATTCAGACCATAATTTGGGTCAATATCCAGGTTATAAAATTGCGCTAAGAAAATCAACATAATAAAAACAGAACAATAGAATTAAGGAAATAAGAGGGAAATTAGGAGTAGTCTAAATTCTTGGCTAGGACAGGATTCTAGTTTGATTATCCCTTAGTTACTTCGAGATAATTGAACAGAGCATTGTTTTAGTTTAAATTTTACTTTTGTTTTTTCTTGGAAGAAACAAAAGAAACCTTTCGGGGTAAAGGGAAATCAGAGGATTTATAATTTAGTTTCATTGTTCACTCAGGTGCTGGTTTACCATGATCTGCTTGGTATGCTACAACACCCCCACCATGCAAAGGTATTTCTAGCGTCTCTTAACCTTGTTTTTCTTTCAAACATTATGGGATTCATTGCTAATTTTGAGGTGATGAATTTTTTTAGGTTACTCCAAAATTCTGTAAGCAGTATGCACGTGTAGGAGACGTCATCAATAAAGCCTTACTGGAGTATAAGGAAGATGTTACAAATGGTTCGTTTCCTGATACTCATCATAGCCCGTACAAAATAAGCAAGACAGAAGCAGATGTTTTTTCAAATGAGTTGCAGAGGTTAGGTTTGGAAAAGGCAGCATCTGCAGCATCTGAAGCAGTTCAGAAGATGAACACGGCTTAAATAACATAACTAAAATCACTTCAGTTACTTGTTTTTTTTTTTTTTTTATCTTTTTGTTGATCAAGGCCAATGCAAATGTCTTGATGTTTACACGCTATTTCTTGTCCAATATCATATGGAATTATTCTCTATTGCTTTAGTGGGTTTAGTTATGTTCTATGCACTTAACATGCTTATTTTATATCCATATTAATTTATATTAATTTAGTTTATACTGGGGACAAAAGTTCCGGGTTTCTTTATTGTGTACCTCCTTCACATGAAAGATAAAGCTGAGGATTTGAGCCAACATTCTTTAACACAAACAAAGCAACTTTTAGTTGACGCATTCAACAGCTGTTCGGGTTGAAATGGTTCTTGTAAAACAGACTGAACCAGAATGAGCAGTTTACCTGAGATATCATTCTAGCTCTCAGGTAGCAAATTTATATCAGTCCATAAAGCCCATGCAACTACTAGCATAAGTTCCAGCTGCTCTTCATCAAGACACTTCCCCATCTCCTTCACCCAATCTGAGAAGTTGAGAGCCTGCATAGTTGAGAGCCTGCATCTGTTGAGTTATGAAGGGCTAATGGGCAGAGTAGCCAAATGTCAAATGCCCAGGGGCAGCCCTTTCAAACATGAATGGTAGAAAGATCAACTTGAATTTTGAATAGGGTTTAATGTTCTAAATTCAGGGTTTTTTTTTTTTTCCTTATTGGTTATTATTGCAGTAAGCATAAGTAAAAAAAATACATACGATATTGACTGTATTGTTATTGTATTATGCATGAACAAAAATATAAGAGGAAAAATGTTGTAAATTACATCTGTTCTATTTGTTTATCCTTTTTGGTTAAAAATATACAAGGAGTATCCAAATTGATCTTTCTTCTAAGTATCTGCAGCTAAAGACCTTCATCAGGTTACATAAAGAATCCAATATTTCCAAGTAATATACTGAACTATTGTAATTCAAAGCTTCATCTGCACCATTTTCAACCACTTATTCACATAATCTTTTAAGCCAAATCCACGGCTAGGCCTTAGAATTTGCTTGAACAATGCCTTTTTGGGAACATTCCAGTGCTCCACATGCCTGAAATTTTTCGTAGATATTTAGATGATTGATCAAATGATAGGACTGAAAGGTAGAAACATGTACCTTCACAAATAACAGTTTTTATCACCTGCATACTTTTCCAGATTGTGCATCAAAATAGTATTCTGTGTATCCAGTTGCTGCAGCATATATCAACATGGTCAAATTTTATTTTGCATTTAGTATGAATTATGATAGTGTATGCAGAAAAAGCTCGATATGTACCAGAAAGAATGGGCCTCCAAGGAAAGGACAAGATACAGCTGAACCGCCAGTGGCCAATTCCTTTATCCTGTCATGGAAACATACGTATAAAAGAATGTCAGCATTTTGAAGAAATGGCAAACAGTAATAAGAAACATGGAAATTTTTAACTGAGTTTCTTAATCCATGTGTAGTAGAAAGCAAATGCAATGAACACAATATTGACTAGGAATAAGACTTATAAAGCTAAAAATGTAGGAAAATGAATCAAAATTTATCCTCACTTCAAAATCTTCCCACTTCATAAGCTTCATGTTTGACATCTCCAGAAGGGAGCCAAAATTAGTGCAGTTCCTTTTGAAACGCTGAAGCCCTCTAAATGACCCTGCTGGATCCGCAAATTCACAATCCTCTTCATAAGCATTTAGTGTCAGATCTCCTGATGGTTGAGAAGAACAGATTCACCATGAGAACTGTCTGATATATAGTCAAATTACTAACTAGTAAAATTAGTTTGGTTTTATCCTAGTCAAGTGCTCATTATATGAAAACCAATGATTTGGAGGTTACCATGGATGAGAGAACATTCTCTAAGCCAAAATTAGCTTATACACAAACTAAAAAAAAAACAAAAATAGAATAAAATATACCTCATTACATTTATTCTTTTATTATGCTCTCCGACAATCTCTTATAGAGAAGCTCTAAATATAATAACATTGTCTTTGCCTGCAACTAGACAGTTGCTTCACGGGGAGCTAGCTATAAAATATATTAGTCATCAAACCCTGAAGATACATTGTTTTGCCCTACTTATGCCCTGAATCACATAAGTAGGGCATGAACAATGTTAAAACTTAAACACTAGGAAAGCTCAACTTAAAGCTAAGTATCACATCAAATTGTTCATTCTATTTGACTCGGGACTCCAAACAAACAATTTACATAAAAGAAAATGAGGGACTATACCAATACCATACAGCTTATCAACCGATCAACCACTACCATAGGGAGATTAATCAGTTTAAATGTCCAATAACCATTTATAATCTCAAAAAAAAAATGTGATTATCATACAGCCTTAAAAGACTTCAGGTAGAAGATTTGCCAATGAAACATATTGAGAATTCAAATCAAATTATATGCAGAGTTGCAAGTGAAGAAAGCATACGTTGAAAAGGAATAGATGTTCCACTGCATCAAATTCATCTCTAGTCAATGAAAGGAAAGAAATTGGAATTGACCCAGAGAAATTAAGCAAATGGGTATGTGAAAACCTGTGACAAAATAGGATCTTTGGAAGTCTTCTTTGATGGTCTCCACAACTGCAGTTCGATGAATGGTCTGAAGAAGCCGCTGAGGAGGAGGTTCCTCATTAGTCGGTGATCGGAAAACGGAGGCTGCAATGCCAAGAAGCTCAGAACTATACCATGCAACTTTGAGAAGGGCATTGTTCTGTGGTTGTTGTGACTCTTCATTTGGGTTAGTTCCACTGCATCGAAACCTATGAATTCTAAGGTTCTGATTGTGTTGTTTCGGAGGAAACATCAAAGTGCTATAATGTGTTCTGTTGATTGAAGTAAAGGTTGTTAATGCCATGGCACAACACAAGACAGTGTGAGAGAATCGAAGTGGCAGTTGCTAAATCTACCTGCGATTTGTTTAAATATCTACGCTTCAAATTAATGATAGCCACACAAAAAAACACGAGAAAGCAAATTATTCTCTTCTTTTTTTCTGATTATGGGATCACCACTCGTGCATAGTTGCAAGTTAAATCTTAGTTTACACATTAACTTAACCCTTAAATACCTTTTTTATTTATTTATTTATTTATGTATTTATTTAATACCTTAATTAATAAAATGTTCAAGTTGCTTAATTTCAGAAATGTTAGAATATAACCTTTTCCTTCAATTTTTTTCAAATGTAACATCTGTCTCTTTTTATATCTTAAATTATATCATTAGTTTATATATATAAATTTAACACCCAAAAATAATATCTATAAAGTGAAGCATTCTACTAATCATTATTAAGATTCATTAACATACAGTAATCCTTTAAACTAAAGTATTTAAAAATTCTACCTTTGGAATTCTATTAAAACATAATTACAAAATATCTCTAAATTATTTTTCAAATTTAGCTTATGCCTAAAAGCACCACCCATTTCAAATTGTCCTCCACTCCACAGATTCATCTGTAACATCATATGTTTTCGTGTTAAAAACACGATCATTGTCGACAGATATCAAAATACAAGTATAACAAAACAAAGGGTAAGCTAACCAAATTTTTAATAATACTGAGTATTTCATTCAAACACAAAGATTAACATCACTCAAGTCTTTTATTCAGTTATATGCATCATCACAATATAAGACACTAACACACTACTTCCGGAAGACTCGTGATTGAATAAACATCGAGATATGCACTTATCATACATCTCCACGCTGTGAACCCTCACAACCCTCACACAAATGAATCATCAATCATATATGACAAGGTTAGTCCCCCTGAGACTTTTCTGACCAGCTATGTTTCAAGTTGCAGTCACCCAGTTCAGACCTTCTTCGACTTTCTCCACCTAATAATAATCGTCTATTTGATTCATACTACTAGTAGAGTCAGGAAACATAGATCTCTCCTAATTCATTCATTCACTTTTCAATCTCAATCTCATTCTCAAAAAAAATGAAAGAAATTATTCATAAATCATTAATACAATTAAATTTGAATTATCAATTAATTTATCTTGTTAAATCCATATTTTACATTATTAAAGAATCAATCAATCAAAACAAAAAGCCAAAAAAAAAAATTATATATGTATATATTATGACTTTGACAAATTGTTTAGATCATTGATTTGGTTGAGGATCATGTCCTCCTAACAACTTACAAGTTGGTCATACTAATAAATATTCCTGAAATAATAGTTAAATATTAAAATTATAATTATTATCATATTTTAATTTTTTATGGTAAATTTGATGAAAAATATTATTTATTGATTTTTAATCATTACTTAAGTTTGCCTTGTTTTGTAATATATAATTTTCTTCTCAGGAAAATAGGGTATAAGAGGAAGACGGCAAAACCAAATTAAAAGTGGTCAATGAAAACGTCTTCACTTTCCCAAAGCAAGGTAAGTAATTAGAATTATTTTCTGGTCCAAATTACTCACTTCACCTAACTTGTGACATCACAAATGGAAATGCCCCAAAAACCGACTTCGCAAAACTATTTATAATAATTCTCATTAGAAAAAACATGAGTTGATATTCTTATACTTTTAATAAAAATATTTTTTTGTCTATAATATACGGCTTCATAATTATTAAAAATATTTGTTTTTACAGTGAATAAAAATAACGTTCCTGTCGAAAAACTAATATTATTTTAATAAGATTGCTTTTAACAAATAATACATTTATTATTCTCAATTTTTATAAAATAAAATAAATATGAAATTATAATTATTTCGAGACAAAAAAAATAATACCTGTTTTTGGCTATAATGTTCGAAAATGCTTCAAATTAAATGACATATAATTTTAATATAGGATTTTTTTTTAATAATTTGATTTTCATTTTGATAAAATTAATTTTTTTTATATTAAAAAATCACAACTTTTAGAAATGGTTAAAATTTATTTAGGTAGTGATTAAATATAATTAAATATTATATATATACACGTGTGTGTTATAGAAATATAGAAGATCTTTAAAAGAAGTAAATGTTAGATTAATTATTTTGTAGACATACATAAATTAGTAATTTCTCTAGATTAACTTATTTGTCAAAACATTATGTAACTATTAGTGTTATTATTTATTTGATTGTTATTATTTATTTGGTTACATAAATTAATATTATTTATATTATATGAATACTATATATATAATATGGACAGGCTGATAATAAGTGGACTAAGTTCTATCTTAATGATATAAAGAAGAGTCCCTACTGTTAACTATATGTTGATTTTTCTCTACCCTATTAAAGAGAAAAATAGAATAGCTTTATGTATGCTGCCTGACACTTTGATTTAACACCTAAACATCTTTCTTCCTGTTATCAAAATTGCATAAACCTAATCCAGTTCTCTCTAATCAACTAAAATGGCCTTATCTTCTTTTATTCTAAGTAATTATTGAATGTATAAATAATTATACTTGGCATACTTCAATTGGACTAAATATAATAAAACATACAAGATTAAATCTTTCAATAAATACATTTGATGTTTTCTAATATAATATATTAGAAAGTAGACTATAATTGTTTGTTAAATCAAAGAAAATTATTATAAAAGAAATTACATTTGATATTGAAAGAAACCAAATACCTTGTGTTAAAGTAAATAATAAACTAAAACACAACATTGCTGGGGCTCAGATCTTTCTCCCACTGATATAAAGAACTGGTCAGACGAGAAAAAATAATGAACAAATATAGAAAAATGTCAAGAAATGTTTTTGTTATATCTTCGTTTTCAATATACATTCTTTACTTTTAACCAAAATTTGTAAAAATTGCAAAAAAAAACATAAGTCTTATTTCTTAAATTGAGCTTCACACTCGTAATTTTGTAATAATAAAAATACTAATAACACTCTTTTAAATACACTTTTTATCACTAACTAAAAGTTATTAAAATGGGTAAAATTAATCATCTCATGCTAATAGTAATTTGGGGAGGTTGGAGAAATTAGTCAAAGCCTACGAATTTCTGCACAACCAGAAACAACCTCATAGCTCTTAAAGTCAACCAACATTAAGGGACATGGACCCCACACACACTACTACCTACACAGTCACACATTAAGTCTCAAACATCATAAATAAACCATAAACCAAACCATAACACAACACAACTTTTGTTTTCCAACACCGACCTAAACTCCATTTTCCAATTCAGCCAGCCATGGTAGATAGGGAGCAAGCAAGACCCTTGGCCCCAGCAATAGAGCGTCCAAGCAGTGAAGAAGATGAAACCTCTCTTCACCCCCAAAGAAAACCTCATAAAAAACTCATCAAACGATGTGCATGCCCATTAATCTTTCTACTTCTCCTAGCAACAGTAATCATAGTTTTGATCTTCACAGTATTTCGTGTCAAGGACCCTGTGATCACCATGAACGGTGTCAAAATCACAAAGCTTGAACTTTCCAACACCATGACACCCCAACCCGGGGCCAACATGTCCTTGGTCGCAGACGTGTCAGTGAAAAACCCCAACGTTGCATCGTTCAGGTACAGCAACACCACCACGAGTTTGTACTATCGTGGTGTCATGGTGGGGGAAGCAAGAGGACCCCCTGGGAGGGCCAAGGCTAGAAGAACAATAAGGATGAATGTGACAATTGATGTTATCACGGATCGTGTGGTTTCTAGCCCGGATTTTAGAACGGATCTGGGTTCAGGGTTGATGACTATGAGCAGCTTCTCCAGAGTTCCGGGGCAGGTGAAGATCTTGAACTTGTTTAAGAGACACGTTGTTGTAAAAATGAACTGCTCCACCACTTTTAATATTTCAACACAGGCTATTACGGAGCAGAGTTGTATGAGGAAGGTTAAACTTTAGGGGTCCATGTGTGGATGTAGTTTAGTTTAGTTTAGTTTTGTTTAGTTTCCTTGAATATATTTGTATAACTATTATAGCAAAAATAATGAGGAGTTTCCTATGTTGTTCCGTTTTGAGATTGTGGGGATGTTTGTTTTTCTTTCTTTCCCTCATTGAAAACAGTATGGTGGTTTTGGAACTTCTGGGTGAGCATAAGAACTGCAATATTGAAGTAATGGATGGCCAAATGAGTGTTTTAGCATCGGTAAAAGTCAAATTGTTCTAGAACTGCTTTAGCATATAATCAGAGGTTATGCAGCACTAGCAATCTCCAAGTAATAGTTGTTAAAAGTTTTTAATAGTGTGGAATGTGATAACAGTTTTGGGGAAAATTGATTTCGCATTGTGTGATAATTTCCCTTTAGTTTAGAGCTCCTAATTAATTGTTTGAAGAGTGAAAACTTCGTATCAAACTGAACATAATTTGTGTGTGGAAAGGTTAAATGTTATTTTGAGCAAGTCTCCTCTTGCAGCTCCAGCAAAGGGAATGGAATAAATGCGAGAATTTATGAATCAGTTGAGCTGTATAATTCAATAAATAATTCCACGAACTTTCAACAGTTCTGTGTCTCTATGTGATTGCTTGACTAATTAGTATTTAAAGGGTCTCTCTCAAGGACATTGAAAATCTCTGTTTGATCGCACTGGAAGTCACTAATCAGGACCATACTCTAAGCTACTTGTCACTAAATTATTCTCCTCCTTAACAGAAAAGAAAAGAAAAAAATTACAAGAATTTGATAGAAATTATGGATATTATTTGATATACATTTTTCGCAATAAGAATTTCTTACCAGTTAAAATTTGTTTTTGAATTAACTAAACATGAAAACATGACTTTAAGCCTTGAATCTGATATATGTACATGTTCTCTTCCCAACTGTGACTAGAAAAGGTATACTATAAGGCTATCAGTAATAAGGTGGAAAAATAACTTGTCCTTAATTTGAAGGTATTGATTGACAATGTTACAAATGATAAAGTGGTCACATGAATAAGGTACTAGGGATGGAACAGTGCCTTCAGTCCTGCACCAGGGTGGAAATTAAGTAATGGCGCAATGCTTGAAGATAAAGGATAAGAGGTTACCAACTCCTATGTAATAAATACAAACGGAACACAAGAAATTTCAAATATCTGAACTCAATTTGAAACCTCCTAAAATTTCTAACCATTTGGTATGACTTTTTCTTTCTTTTCTTATGTTTTAAGTTTCTAATACCTTAACAGGACTGTTAATTTGAACGATGGGCTAACGATCTGTTACCCAACTCAGCTCTCTTCTTTTGTGAAGTCCATAATAGATAACAAAGTTGAGGACACACATTGATCCATAATTGAGTTTATGTTGAGAAGTCCAACGAATAACGTTAATTGCAACAAACAATCCATAGAATAGATTGCGTGTACACGTACAGCTCCTGTTTCCTTGGAGGTGTTTATGATTTGTCAAACACTCCCTTTCGCTCCACCACGCCCCACTTCAAAATTTTCACTTCCCATCAACAAAAGGCCATCCAAACCAAACTGTCTCTTAGTAACTGCAAGTAACAAAGTTCCATAGCTTATTTTTAACATAGCGAGGCACTAGTATGTGTATTATTTAACTCCAAGCTTATGCTAAAAACTGATAAAGAAATTAAAATAAGTAGAAAGATGAAGATAATGTACTAGAATGAAAAAGACTTAGTTGTGGTGAATCCAGCGAAGGAATTAAATGGGGTGTGGAAGTAGAGTGGCTCCTGAAAGCATAATAGAGAGTATTAAATGCAGCAGCTAATACCCCCACCCACCTCCTTTGGCCCTCACAACAATCACATAACACACTTACACTATTCCCTCCCCTCTCCTTTCACAAATGGAGAATTTCCCAACTCATCCTTCTTCTTCTTCTCCTTCTCCTTCTTCTTCTTCTTTTGCTTTTTCACCTTCTTCTCTTCAATGTCCTCCTTCAACTCCTTCTCCCCTCCACCCCCCGCCCCTTACTTCACCAACCTCGGCTTCGGCTACTCCATCGCCATCGCCCTCGGAGTCCTCTTCCTCATCTCCACCCTCATCCTCTCCTCCTACCTCTGCTGCCGCACCCTGCGCCACCGCAACAACAACCACCGCCGCCGCCGCCGCCACAACCCCCACGCCCCTGATGGCATCGTTCTCCCGCGCGTTATCTTCGTCGCCGAGGACGACGACGACGGCGCCCGACAGAACGACGCCGTCTCCGGCCTCGAGCAGGCCGTCATAAACTCCTACCCCAAGTTCCCCTTTGCGAAAGACGGCGGCTTTGACACCACGTGCTCCATCTGTCTCTGCGAGTACAAGGATTCGGAGATGCTGAGGATGATGCCCGAGTGTCGACACTACTTTCACCTCGGCTGTCTCGACCCCTGGCTCAAGCTCAACGGCTCCTGCCCCGTCTGCCGGAACTCCCCCATGCCCACGCCGCTCTCCACGCCGCTGCAGGAGGTGGTGCCGCTCTCGCAGTACGCCGCCGATGCCAGGGGGAGGAGGTGAATTTTCTTACGGGGTTTCGGGTTCAGTGCGAAAGTCAGATGACAAATATCGAGTAATGTTTTCTTTTCAAAATTGCAGTTTTATCTTTGGATGTAATAAAAAAAAAAGTTTTTTTCTTTAAGCCTGAACGAGATAAAACTACAATTTTGATTACTGAAATCGTTTAAGAAAACTTGTGTCAAAATTTTATGCAAAATGTAAATCTTCCCAGTAGAAGGGAGATGGTGGGTTTTTTATTTTTTTTAAAAATTGAGATGAAAGATGAAGAGGTGAGGATGGGAATTTGTGTAGGATTATTGTCACGACCGACTTTGTACCAAATGTTACTTTTTTAGGGAAAATTATCCGCGATTGCGTTTTGTTAGTACCATGATTTGGTAATGATTTGACATTGCATAATAGGTACTATTTTTTGTTCCAGTTTTGTGGGTTTGACGTACTGTGGAATCTCTTGTTGAGAATATTACACTGTTTTTCACTTTTGTGGGTGTTTTAATTATTTATTTACTTATTATCTTTCTCTGATTTGGCTAAAAGAAATTGGTTGTGAAGTTGTGGTGCATTTTATGTTTTCCGGTTTTGAAGGGATGGACCCATGGGGTTGTCGTCATTAGTAGACAGCTTGCATTTGGTGCTCATTCATTCCTGGGACAGACAAGGTTTTCTGCCTATTTCTTTTCTTTGTTTTGGGCCAATACTTTGTCGTATTCGGCATGGAGAAAGTCAAATGGATTACGGATTCCAATCGTGAGATGTTTATCTAGTTTTGTGCAAACCAGTTTTAGGTAGTGAATTTTAGCCTTACTTAAGCTGCACTACACATTACATTATCTAACGTGGTGATTCATGTGACGCCACCTTGTTCTTAAAGGCTTTCTATCCTCAGTTGTATTTTCTAGCTTCTTGCTATTGGCATTCCTCTAGATCTGTGCTAGAGTTGAATAATCACTACACATTGTTAATATTTTCAGCAAGTTGTGATTCCCTGAAATGCAAGATAGGTTTGTGGGTGACAAACACTTTTGGCTTATTGAAATTAAGTACTTGTTAAGCAATCACTAGAATGATTGAATAATGCACCGGAGAAATGCCAAACTCTATTTATTAGTATACGTAGAATATGGAAAAATCTATCTCAGTATCCTTTGTATCCAGTTGTTCATTCTGGTTTACCATGTTGTTTCTACAAATTATGAGAATATCACTTTCAATACTCTCAGCTTCAGAGTAATCAACTTGAAGGTAATTTCATGATCTGTTTTTCTGTCCTTATTTCAACTTCAGTTTTGATGCTAAGGCTGTATAAGTACCTTGTGTTTGAGCTGCAAATGTTCAGTTATTTGTTAATCTAAAACTGCATACATCAATTTCAAGGTGTGTGCAGTTTGAGAGCTTTGTCTCTGGTACTTTTTCTGTTCTGTAAGAACGCATGAAATCTTTCAATATTCTCAGTCCTGAAGATAAGGGAATGACAAAACAGAATGCTAATACCAAGTTAAAAAAATGGAGAAGTCTTTACTATTTTATCTTTGTACCGGGTGCTCTTGCTCTTCTCCTCTCTGTTGCGGCTATGTCCAGGTTCCTCTCCTTCAAGTCATTTCTTGGTACTGAAACTTTGTACTCAAATCTGAATCCTGAGGCCCCGAATGAAAATGAAGTGATGATGAAAACTGTTGAAATTGTGATTCAGAAAATTCAAGAGCAGATGGAAAAACTGAGGGAAACAGAACAGGATCCATCATCATCCCCATTGCAGCAAGCTGTATTTCTTGCTGATATACTAGGACTTCTTGAGTCAGCAGCGACGTCTCATCAACACAATGAAGGGAATAATCAGCAAAATGGTAGCTTCACCACTCACCCTCTGGTGAGAAAAAGGAAACCATCAGACGAACCTGCTGATTACTTTCTGCGAGAAGAGATTCGCAAGTATGTCAGGATCAAGCCTAACAGATTAGGAAAACAAAACTTTATGGGGGCTAATGCAAGCTTCACCAGCATAGGACATGCGTGCTTTGCCATGAAGGAAGAGCTAGAAGAATACATGGATTATGATGTTGGTGAGATCTGCAATGATGACTGGAAACTAGCTCAAAAGCTTATGGTTCATGGCTGTGATCCTTTACCAAGGAGAAGGTGTTTTTCAAGGGCCCCTAAGCTATATAGCCAACCATTCCCCATCACTGAATCCTTGTGGAAACTCCCTGATGATAGAAACGTTAGATGGAGTCAATACCGTTGCAAGAACTTTGCTTGTCTTGCTGGCAACACCTCTCCTAAGGGATTCTTCAAGTGTGCAGATTGCTTCAATCTCACCAACCATGAGATGCCCAGATGGATGAGCCTGAGCTTGGAGGCTGATTCAAACCACACAGCTGATTTCCTTATATCTGAGGTTCTTGGAATGAAGCCAGGAGAGGTCAGAATAGGCTTGGACTTCAGTGTTGGAACTGGCACTTTTGCTGCTAGGATGAGGGAATTCAATGTGACAATAATCTCAGCCACAATCAATCTTGGAGCACCCTTCAATGAAATGATAGCTCTCAGAGGACTTGTTCCTCTCTACTTGACTATTAACCAAAGGCTTCCATTTTTTGACAATACCCTGGATTTGATTCACACAACAAGGTTTCTAGATGGATGGATTGATTTTGTTCTCCTTGAGTTCATATTGTATGACTGGGATAGAGTTCTGAGGCCAGGGGGGTTGCTTTGGATTGACAGCTTTTTCTGCTTGAAGGAGGATTTGTATGATTACTTGAAGGCCTTCAAAATGCTGAGATATAAGAAACTCAAATGGGTGGTTGTTCCAAAGCTTGATAAAGATGACCAGGAAATGTTCTTCTCTGCTGTTCTAGAGAAGCCTCCTAGGCCATTCAGGTGATCTTCCATTGTAGTGTTGTCTTCTTGTCTATGTGGTTCCCTCCATTTTTTAGTTTCATATTTGAGGCTCTTTACTTCTGAATATTTGCATAGTTGGCTTGTGTTTTGTGTTCATAAATTTCTAGAAATGACCATTTAAAGCATACATGTCAATAAGAAGTTTCATAGTTGAACATACTTCCATGCCTATTTGTTGAAAATTTGCTCTAACTTTACATAATTGATTAAAATGTCATATTAGTTTATTATATTTATAATGATTCATATCTACTTTTAAAATGCCATATTTCTTTTAATTTAGAATTTACATTTCATGTTGTTTGTTATATTATTATCTTGTGTTTTATAATTTTAAATTTTATCGTAATAATATCACAGTAATGTCTCATTTAATTAGACCTAACTTTTTCCTCTAGTGTCTCATTTCATGGGCTAATTTCAATTATAGGTCTAAATATTATTAATAATTTGTCTCTGTTATTAAGTAATGAAATGGAAAGTCCTCGTACCTATGATGAAACCCTTTTTATCATGTATGTTTATATCTGATATTGGACGGTGCTGTGAGAATTTTAAATTCCTTGCTGACTTGATTTCATTTTGGATTATTAAAGAAAGAATCTAAAGTCTGAATCTTAGGATACACATTTGGCTGACAAGACATGTGCGTACCATGAATTTCCTTATTTTATTTTTTTCATTGTTTAATGACGAAGATACACTCAGAACATGGTACATGTTTACATGTTAAAATAAACACAGTTAAAACCGAGTTATACCATAAAATTTATAGAAATGATTAAAATTAAGTTATATAGTATATAATTTTGAATAGTTATAAATTATAAATAGTATTTAATTTTGAGCATCAATATAATAAATTGACTCTCAAATCATGAAGAAAACATAACTTTGTCTATCAAAGATTATCTAATAATAGAAAGGTAAGATATTTCTTCAAGCAAAATTGATTCTCCAGAAGGGTTTGGCTTACAAGAGATGGAATATCTCCAAGATGAAAAGAAGAGGGAGATGAATGGAGAAATAAGCATTGGAATGTTAAGAATTAAAAGTGGAGAAGGATCTAGAAACAATGTTGAATTGGAAAACCAATGTTAAAAAATCTGAAGCTAATTAGCAAAGGATGGTCTAATGCTTGATTTGGAGAATATGGACACTGTTATATATCTTTGCACTTTAGCAGCAAAATCTGTTTTAACTATTGTTTATTCCTCCAACTTTAGTTTATTTTTTTGCCATCAAGATCTTAAACATGGTTGCTGTTAGATGTGAGTGTTAAGCTTATTGTGAATGGTAGATGTTGAAACCATCAACCTTTTGCTGTAACATTGAAAAACTTGTAGTAGCTTTACGTAAACATATGTCCCCGTTTGAGAATATATCGACTCATGCTTCACGTTTACTAAGAACTATTAATGTATACTTAATCTCATTAATCTTATATTTATGTAAATATATATTTAAGCATAACTTTATTATATGGTAAGACAAAATTATGTATTATTCATACAAATAGATTTACATAGTTCATTTAAAATAGTTGAATTTTGATTTTGGTTTCTGTAGTTCTCTTTACTTGTATCTGGTCTACCTAATACTAGAAATTATTACTTGGATTAATAATATATGATATTAATTTACTACTTATCTGTTAAATAATAACTTAAATCACTGCTTTGTATATTATGTGAAAATTTGAAATTAATGAAAAAAACAATATAAAACTTGTAAATTTTGAAAATTCTTTAATTTATTGTGTATTATATGAAGTTTGTTATTCTAAATTATGAAATATTAATTTTAATATATTATACTTTGTAAATATATGAATGAATAAATAATAACATTTTATTTCAATGTGATTGTTTTAAATTTTAAGTAGAGTAACTAATTTAACCTACGTATTCTTAGTGGTTAGAAGTAACTCTAATAATTTTCAATTTTTATATTAAGTAAGCTGAGTCATACTAATCCATTTATAAGAAAGAACTAACAAAGTTTATATTATGTCTAGAATTTAACCGATTTTTAAAGTTACAAAATTATTACACCACTTGACTAGGAGAATCAACTAATTAATATTATACAGAGAGATTATTTTATATTCACATAATATCAAATTGTGAAAAAGAAAATTAAACTTGTATAACACAATGGTAGTATTGCATTTAGTTAAAAGTATTGAGGAAAATTTTTAAATAAATTTAATTTTGTAGAAAGTTAACATTTGACCTTGATATTTATATAATATTATTTTTAGATAGTCACAGTATTAATATGAAGTGGGTGAAGCTGAATTAATTGTTGAACATTTTATTTTAATATTATTTGTTCATTCATACAAATTTGAATTTAACACCTTTGTTGAGGAGGATTGAGTATAAAACTTCTTAAATCAATTGGAAGCAAAAGTTTAAATTATATTATGTTGTGAATTTCTTTTAAAGAAAGGTTAGCAATTAAATATCTAATGCCATTATTATCATCAGTTAAAATTTATTGAAATCATAAATTGGAAGCAAAAGTTTAAAGTAAATTAAATTATATTATCCTTGTGAATATTTTCTAAAGTAACAGTTGACAATTAAATATTTAATCTAATGCATTCATGATTATCCTCAATTAAAATTTATCAAAAATCATAATTTGTATTTTTTTTTTTTCAAAATAATAAAGAATGTATCAAAATGAGTATATATAAAAATGATACTATTTGTTTTGCTTAAAGAAGGAACCGTCCATGACCCTAAGAAAGTCATAGAGTCCTAATAGGCAGGGGACACTTGTCCCACAACTTTTGATATTGTCGGTCACTACTTTTGTAAAGTATCACCGTCATGCACGTCACACTCTCTTTTACAACCACTTACTTCTCTTAATAAATTTCTAATTTCTTTTTACTATTTTTAAAACTGAATATATTGTCTCATTTGACTCTTCTATTTTTTTAAATTATTAATTTTTATTGAGCAATTTAAAATACGGACCAAATTGTTTTAATTTTAAATATATGAAAAAAATGAGTAATTAAAACTATGGACCACAATTCCTTTATAAGCTAATGTATTGATTGGATTGAATGAAAATGGAAAATTGAAAGAAAAAAAATTGGTATTGTTTAGATTGACATAAAAAGTGTAAAAGTAATTAAGAATGAACGAGAAGTTTATAGTAGGTTTAGTTAAAGTGAGAAAAAATTAAAATTTAAAATTAAAAAGAGTATAAATTAAATTAAGAAACTATTAATTATAAAATTATTAATTTATGTAGTGGAGATAATATTTTAAATATTTATTTTAATTTTTAAATCAAACATAATATGTAAATGAAGGTAAAAGAAAATTTTCATATACATGTTTAAAATGGTATGGGAGTATTATAAAATATTTAATTGGTGGATTTATTTTAAAATTATTTTAAGTATATTTATATTTGAAATTGTATTATTAAATATCTTTTGATCATAACATGTATATTTTAGACTCTCCATTCAGTAACACAATCAGCACAATTATGGAAATATATAATAATACATCCTTAATTATAGTTGATCTTATTCTTTAATCATAACTTATATATATTATTTTTTAATTGCTTATTATTCTCAAAATATTTTTATATTACACTCATTTAAAAATAATTATTTTTTTTGTAATTTAAATATATACTAGTAGATATTTATACTAAATAAATTTTTAATATATAAAAAAATTATACTTCTCTATATATATTCTCTAAACAAAATTCTTATAAATTTGATATTATTTAAATTATAATATTATAAATAAACATATATCTTGACTAAACTTTTTCTCGTCACTTTTTAAATTTATACAAAAATATAGTCAATCATAATATAAATTTTAATGGGATATATATCTTGTTATGAAATAAACTTGTGATTTAAATAACTTTATCATTCTTTTTACTTAAGAGGATGTATAATATTAATTTCAAATAATTTTAATTTCCTAGATTTGTACACAGGAATCACCTTAAAACACACACATTAAGAATGAGGGGTAATAATTTCACACTTTTTATTCTTTCCACCTTCTCAAATTATCATAAATTCATAAAAATAAACAAACACTTTTCACATTTTCCAATAAACATGCAAAATAAATTAGCTATAAACACCGTAAGTTTTTGGTTTTTTTTTTTTTTTTTTATATTTTAGATATTAAAAGGGTTAAATGCTTTTAATAATACCTTTTTTACATCACAATTTTCATTATCTATTTTATTGCATTTATAAAATTAGTATTTTAGTTAAAAATATTTACAAGAAAAGAGTAAAATTATTCTATTTTAAAATGAATATGATTAAATTACCTTAAATGACAGATAAAGTAAAATACAAAAAATAACTGTTTCTATTATATAAAGTCGAACAAAACTTAAAGTTTACCAAATTAATTCGTGTATTTTTATTTAAAATTATTTAGTTTTTACTCAAATAATCAGTATCACCTATAATATCAACATTAACAATATTAATTTTTTAAATAATTTTTTCATTTTAATAAAAATAAAAATAAAAATAAAAAATACTCAATATTAAATTTAAATTTATTACCTAATCAATACTACTGTAACTTAATAATAAAATCTATTTTTGAATTTTATTTTTAATCAATGTATTTTAGACTGTTAGTAAAATCTGATTGTGCCTTAATTTTAGTTTAATTGCAGATTAGGTAAAAAAAAAAAAAAAAAAAAAAAAACTCTAGGGAGTTTGAAAAAAAAAAAAAACAAATAACAACGGAT
>Ga0099825_1004107_pt1 | contig 19179 bp, 11 predicted proteins | sample SiratroredBW_FD_76838 | JGI IMG/M metagenome (GOLD analysis project Ga0099825, IMG submission 76838) | Root nodule microbial communities of legume samples collected from California, USA - Siratro red BW | ecosystem: Host-associated > Plants > Roots > Nodule | place: USA: California | collected... | reverse complement strand
TATATATATATATATATATATATATATATATATATATATATATATATATACATATACATATACATATACATATATACATATATATATATATATATACATATAGATATATACATATACATATATACATATACATATACATATATATATATATATATATATATATATATATATATATATATACTGTAAACGTTATAGGAACATTATCTTATATACGGTGGTTTATCAATTGTTGCTCTTAAAATTACGAAATAATGCAGGTTTAGAATAAATCTTAAAATCAAAGTCAATATTAAAACAAATTATAAATACAATAATGATAATTGGGTCAATAACTTTTTTTAAAGTTAGGTTGAATAAAGTTTCTAGCATGTGAGACGTGCACATATTACAATAAATCAATCTATAATTGTTGTCAATTCTCTTACACATATATGATAGTTACACATATATAACTATCGTTAAAAACTACTTAAATGATTTTTTTTAAGTATATCTCCAACAATGACTTTAACCATTATCAAATAATAATTTTAATAGTTATTAAAAGCTCCTTTTGTACTGATAACTTCAATCTTAATATTAAATATAAGATCATATATGTAAGAAAAAGTCTAATATCAAAATTCTCACATACAAAGTGAATTTTCATAGAATATGTTAAATGAAGATCTATAATATAAGAATTTTTTTAGGTTATATCATACTTACACTTCATATCCTTGAGATAGAACGCGCTTATTTTATATAAACTCGTTTTTGAAATAATTATACTAATTAATTATTTATATGTAATAAGCGAGCTTGCACTACAAAAGGAATTGATATAAACTTAACTAATGTGTGTATTTTCTTATTGGTCTACATCTAAATAATGGTGGCCAAAATGAAGTCAATAAACAAGAAATCATATATAGTTTAATTTTTTGAAAATTTTCAAAGTTGCATTATAATTAGGAATGGCTGGAAAATAACATGTAAACTGAACAATTATTATCCTACAAGTTAACTTTATGAGGTTAATGATATCAATCTGTCTATTCTAAATTTATTATTAAAAAGGTTTTCTTTTATCATATTAACATAATATGCATAAAGTTGGACAGTTTTGAGTGAAACAGTGCATCAACAAAATTTTAAATGTTACACTAACTAGGAATAAAACTTAAAATAAAAATATAAATAAAAAACGTTTTTTACCTTACAAAACAGTAAATACATATTTAAATAGTCAAAGAATTGTATGTATAAAAAAAAACAAGAAGTAAAAGTTTATATATATATATATATATATATATATATTTCACTGTCTCAAATCTACACATCAAAGAAAAATACCACATAAATATACTTTATAAGTAAGAAAACAACTTTTTAATGAATAATTAATCTTAATATCCTCGCTAACAAACCAATGTGAAAAACTTAAATAATTTAATAGTGGTAATAGAAAAATAGTGGAAAGAAATGGTGACATCCACTACAAAATAATTAAATATTTAATTTATATTTTATAATAATTACTGCTACCTAAAAGGAGCATTCTTTTGAAATGAGAAGAATGAAGTACTTTGTAAATGGAGTTTAATCTTTTCATATGTGTAGCACTCTTGAAGAAAATCGATAAGATTTTATGACTCTCAAGTAAATAAGAACGATAGAAAATATCAAGTATTTAAGTATTGGATAAATAATATTAAATGAATGCATATTTACATGTTTCTAAACATTTTAAAAAAATACCAAAATGACCAAAAAAAATTAAAATAAAAATATCATTGATTATTCTGTACTTGCTAAATAAAATTTATTCATTTACTTAACTCTTGTTATTAAATATGTTTGAATTGTTCAAATATCATATAAATATATTATTAATTATCGTTAATTATTACTAAATCTCTAAATATTTTGAAGGGGACAAAACATGCATTTTATTTAAAAATATATAAATTAAAATTAATATAAAATATTGAATTTAATTGACTAAAATACGTAGCGTAATAAAACTACGTTCATGTTTTCGTTAGTATAATAATATATTATAGAAATTCTCTCATTTACACTAATGATATTTTGTTCCTACATGGTCTCATCAATTTGATGAGTTGCTGCTCATTCATCTCTATTCATTAACTCTTTGACAAATGAAGAAATCCAAAACTTTGTCTCTAATCGGACGGATGGAAAACCATCTTTTATTCTTAGTTATTATAACTATTTTGTGTGATGTGGAAGAACACTTAGATTTAACAAAAGTAAAGCTACGATTGTGGCGCTGTCATGTTAATAGGTGATATGTTTTCTTGAATTTTATGTTTTAAAATAAAGATCATTTTATTTAAGATTTTGTTTGATTGAGGAGGTAGATTTATTTAAGGTTTTGTTTGGTTGAGAGAGTAGATTTGAAGAAGTGAAATTGAATGAATTGTGTGTAGATGATAAGATTGATTGGATTAATAGATATTTGAATACATTTGAATGAAATGTTTGTGAAAGTTTGTGAATGAAGGAATAGATATAAATTAATTTTAAATTATTTTTAATAAACAAAATTTTGTAATTATATTTTATCCTTAGCTTTAAAAATAATTAAAATAATATATTTTTAATTTAGTTAATTTTAATAATTTTAGTAATTTTTTATACTAAATTTACAAAATATTATTATTATACTAAAATAATATTATTATAAATAATTATATTAATTTTTATTATCTTACATTTATATTATTATTATAATTAATTATATTATTTTTTATTATATATATTAAATTTATAATATATAATTAAGGATTATTTTGTAATTTTAGGAGTATTGTGTTGACATCCCTTCAAATCTCTTTGAAGGAGCTAAAACTATCTCCAACAAATCTAAGCTGGTCTATCATTAAAATAAAATAACATGTAATTATTATCATTAAATAACATAATATAAAATAAAATAACATTATAAATAGCTAATTATTATTATTATTATTATTATTATTATTATTATTATTATTATTATTATTATTGTGGTTTGAAGGTGGGACCATTGGGACACAGGAAAAGCATGGCATGACAATTGAATCAAGGTCGTCAAGTTTTCTTATTCTCTTACCTTTAACGTTGTGGTAACTATTTCTTATTGTCATAACTGTGTTTTAAACTGTATTACCTATTTTTAATTATCAAAAATAGTATAGAGACATCAATTAGTGTGTGTATATACATCATGCTATATTTCTACTGGGACTGATTTAATTAAATTATATGCATATTGTTAGTTTTGACTTTTGCCCACTTAATTTATTTTCGAGAGATAACTACAGTGCTGAAAAGTTTATGCAAATTGTTGTGACTTGTTTGGAGAGAATAAAAATTAGAGGGAATATATATATATATATTTGAATGTATATCAGGGAGGGAGAGATGGGGTAGTTAATCAATGTTTCATTTTATTGCATTATTATTATATTATTAAAAATAAATAATAGTGTCAAACACGTGGTTATAATAGTTAAAATACTTTTATTATTATTATAATTATTTCTTTAAATTCACAGAACAATGTTAGACGTAGAAAACAGCTAATATCATTTCAACTTGACGCTCTCATAAATCCTATCAATATCTTATTTAATGAATTTCTATGATTAACAACTATTCCAGATATTAAACTCGTTAAATAATACACAACACAATTTTTTATCAACACTAAAGTAAATCAAATACTTAATTTTGTGGAAAATTCTATATCAATTAAAGACATTATTAACTATTAGATACAAACTTTATTTAAGGAATTAATTTTATGAAATTGAATTAAATATAAATTTACTTATTATTATTTTTTAATAATTTCACATTTTAAAATAATTACACATGGCATAAACATACAACATCAGGGACAAGTGTTTGAAGCTTTTCGTAAAAGATGTTTTCAAAGTATATGAAGTATGATGCAAGTGAAGGGCATGCTGCAGCAAATCATAGTTAGGGAATATCATTACCTTGTCAAAAAAACATTTACTATTCACATCAATGACCTTGTGTAGAAAAGATACACAATAAGGAAATTCTACTTTGACTATAATATACCAATAATTAGAAGGTAAAGAAGATTAACACGTCCTATGATTCATGCCATCTTCAATAAAACAATGTGCTATGATGTCATAAGAGGCATGAAATGGAACTCTAACTTGTCTCAACTCCAAACCACTCTTAACTATTTAGTATTCACTATAAATATACAAACTTTTATTCACTCAACCACCCTTCAGCTTGCATGCACACACACACACACACACAAAACTCATCCATGGCTAGCTTGATGCAAAACCAACAAAAGGGTGTTAATGGAGGTAGCAGCCGCATAGCCGCAGTGAATGTCACTCCCTCTAACAATACACCATCTCATCACGATGCCTCCTCAAATCATCAGGTCCTTCTCCTTCTTTCTCTATCATCCAACCATTCTTCTTAAGATTTCTCAAACATTTATATACTTATTAGATATGTTATCTCATGAACTTCACTTCAGAATATAAAGTGTGTTAAAAGTCTTCACACTAACTCTATCAGAGGATACAACATATATAAAGAAGGGCATGTTCTGGAGTCATATTAAGTTGTTAATTATAGCTTCATTCATCTGATATATGTATGACATATATTTTAACATGGATGTGTTGATCACAGAAGCCTGGGTGGAAAAAGTTCTTGGCATATGTAGGACCTGGTTTTCTGGTTTCCTTGGCTTACCTTGATCCTGGAAACAGTAATTCTCTCACTCTAGATTATACATATATGTGATTCCCTCCCACCCTTTATCACGTTTACTTGTATCTGTGTGAGCTTAGTGGTTCTTTGCCATTTACACATGCAGTGGAAACTGATCTGCAAGCTGGAGCGGACCACAAATATGAGGTATATGACAACAAATTACACGAACTTTGAATGAAGAAACGTTAACATATACTGATACAAGTATTTGTTTGTTGAAATACATAATAAAAGCTCTAAAATTGAAATTACATGTTGTGTTGTTGTAGCTGCTGTGGGTAATACTTATTGGGCTGATATTTGCGCTTATAATTCAATCGTTGGCTGCGAATCTGGGAGTAACCACTGGTAAGATCCAAAACAAACAATACAATATGCATGAGATAGATAGTTTGTGTCTGAGAAATTATTATTGTGATTGTGAATTTTGCAGGAAAACACCTTTCAGAATTGTGTAAAGCCGAATATCCGTTAATGGTAAAGTACTGCTTATGGATATTAGCTGAGCTTGCTGTCATAGCTGCAGACATACCTGAAGGTTCTCATTTGTTTTCCCCTTTCAACTTTCAATCAAAATCTTATAACTGTAATGTCCTACAAAAATTACTTTCACAGCAATTTTTAGAATAGAGAGATATATTGACATCAAAAAGAAAATTAAGAGAGGTAGGGATATTAGATATAAAAGATGTCATACAGACAAGAAAAAGTATCTGGCAGTTTAGGAATGGTTTCTTGATTTTAAAAAATAATTACATTTTTTCAAAAATATATATATAGATGTTGACTCTAATTAATTTTATCCAAACTTGATGATGACAGTGATTGGCACAGCCTTCGCGTTGAACATACTTTTCCACATCCCCGTGTGGGCAGGAGTTCTGATAACTGGCTGCAGCACCCTCTTGTTTATTGGTCTACAGAGATTTGGGGTAATTTTGCTTTTGTTGTTGTTGTAATAATTAAGAATTATTATCCTAAAATCTCATGATATTCTTTTAATTTTCTGTGAATCATACATCTCCTTTCAAATTTTCTTTTTATGCTTTGATATGTTTGTCAGTTTTTAACAGCAGAGGATTAGAAAAGGAGAATTTAAGTTGGTCTATGCACTGTTATGGATTACAAATTTCTAAGTGTTGGTGTTTGTGCAGGTAAGGAAGTTAGAACTGCTGATATCAATGCTAGTTTTTGTAATGGCTGGATGCTTCTTTGCGGAAATGAGCTACGTGAAACCACCTGCATCTGGTGTAATAAAAGGAATGTTTGTGCCAAAACTCAACGGTCAGGCAGCTACAGGGGATGCTATTGCTCTTTTGGGTGCCCTTGTCATGCCGTACACTTCCTCTTTTACTTCTACTTACTTACTACTTTTTTTCATTTTCTCCCCTCAAAAATCACTCACTTTTTCACAAATTTAGATTACTAATACATCATTAATTTTGTTTACTAGCAAAACCATAGCAGCATGTTTTAATTTTGTTTTAGTTTATAAACTAGTTTAGCCGCTGACAAAATGCAGGCACAATCTTTTCCTGCACTCTGCTCTGGTCCTGTCTAGAAAAGTACCGAGTTCTGTGCGTGGCATCAATGTAAGCCACTCTGAAAACAAAGAAAGCTTTTAGTAAGTGAGAAACTTTAAAATAAGCTTAATATAACGTATTTGCTTGATCACGCAGGATGCATGTAGATACTTTCTCATAGAAAGTGGATTTGCACTGTTTGTGGCATTCCTAATCAATGTAGCGATGATTTCTGTTACCGGAACTGTTTGTTCTGCTGACAATATTTCTAAAGAAAATGCTGATAAGTGCAGCGATATTACCCTTAACTCTGCTTCTTTCCTTCTCCAGGTTGATTATTTAGTTCACTCCAGAAGTTGCCATAGTAAAATCATGATGTTAAGTTTAATCCAATTTATCTGACACGAAAAATTGTTGTCCTTTGCTTGTAGAACGTGTTGGGACGGTCCAGCTCTACCATTTATGCCATAGCACTGCTAGCCTCAGGACAAAGTTCAGCCATCACTGGAACCTATGCAGGGCAATTCATCATGCAGGTTACTTAGGAATATCATTAAACACTGTATTTTTTATAATTTGATGAAGGGTATGCTCAAGTTGTTGGTTTGATGAAATAGGGTTTCTTGGAGATGAGGATGAAAACATGGATTAGAAACTTTATGACTAGGTGCATTGCAATTACTCCTAGTCTTATTGTTGCAATCATAGGGGGTTCTCAAGGGGCTGGTCGGCTTATCATCATTGCATCGGTTTGTATATTCTACAAGTTGTCTTTCTTTTCTTTGTTTGCATGAGTCCTACTAGTAAATGTTCTAAGAGCATTGGTTAACAAATCAATGAATAAAATTATTATATTGAAAATCACAATAAACTGCATTCTAAATTGTTTTGCAGATGATACTTTCATTTGAGCTTCCATTCTCTTTAATTCCTCTCCTTAAGTTCAGCAGCAGTAGTACAAAGATGGGACCTCACAAGAATTCTATGATTGTGAGTTGTACTCTTCCTTTGAATGCCGTTTGAATTATGGTTAAAAGAAAGATAGATTTGTATCCACTAACCATTATGTGTTGAATTTAGATTGAAAAAAAAGTGACATAATTTTGGTGCAGATAATTGTCATCTCTTGGATTCTTGGCTTGGGAATCATTGGCATCAATGTGTACTACCTTTCTACTGCCTTCGTGGGTTGGTTAATTCATAGCACTCTACCAAAGGTGGCAACTGTGTTCATTGGGATCATAGTGTTCCCTCTAATGGCACTTTATGTTGTGGCAGTAATATACCTAACCTTCAGAAAAGACACTGTTAAGACGTATATTGAGACCAAGAATGAACCAGCAGTGCAAACCCACATGGAAAAAGGGTATATGGTTAATGGCCAATTACAGTTGAGTGAAGTTCCCTACAGAGAAGACTTGGCTGATATCCCCCTACCACCATAGGGTACCTGGCCTACAATGAAATGCATCACCATCACCAAAAGGGGTTTTGTTTCTAGTCAATAACCATTGATGATTGCCTCTCACAATGATTGATTGGAATTTGGAAGTGAATGTAATGTGAGGCCCTTGAGAATTCTCCTCTCGAGTTGTCACCCATGTGTTTCTTGTGTGTGTACTACGTAGTTAACTACTGCGTAAGCTTTTAAGGTTTTTATGTTATAGCAAATTATTAGAAAAACCATTTCAGTGTAAATCCCATGATCAAGTGGTGTCGAAAATTTTGGAATAATAAAAGCCCCAATGGTAAGTAGCTTTGCCATTTTGGACTTTGTAACGGAAGTAGCAGGTTCATCTTACAGTATGTATTTGTTGTATTAAATCCATTTTCTTTGAGTAGATGAATGTGTTACTGTCCATGCGCTCATAAATTGAATGTGAGAAATTACTATATATTAACCGTTTTTGCAATTAACTCAAAAATCGATGTTTAAAAAACATACACAATTGTGTCATTTGACAGTGGATTACGTTAGATTTCTTTTAGCAACTTTTTGAAACATCTCTACTCCATTGTTTTGTGGATTCTTGAAAGAAAGACACCGAATGGAAGTTCTTCCGGAGATGGATTATTCTATAAATGTAAATTTGATATTAATGAATCATGAAGAAATTCATGTAAATGACAATAATATATTTTTAACTCAAAACTTTTAACACAATAAGTTAGCAGGTGTTATAGACATTGAGACTTTTGATCGTTTTTTATCCGTGTAAATAGAAGATGTTTTTTTATTAATTAATATCTTATACATGTTGGTTGAGTTTTAAATTTAATTTTCTGATCATAAATGAATTATTTTTTACACTCTCATAATTTTATTTTTGACTTAAAATACATCTGTTGGATCAATATAGATTTATATTTTTATATTTTTTATCTTATTGATTTTTATTCAAAATTTGAAAAAAATGTCTTTGAATGATTTTATAGGTATTATTATTTTTTTAATTTTTTATATTAATATATTTATTAAATTACCAATTTATCCTTATGAAATAATAAAGTCATTGAATAACAAAATCCCAAAAACATAAATTATAGGCTAAATTGATCCCTCAACAGCCATAATAAATTAGAGGCTAAATTGTACACATAATCGATTATTTATACACCAAAATCGATTATAGTAAAAAAAAAAAATCTATAATCAATTATTTCTATGTCATAATCTATTATTACAAAAGAAAACACCTCTAATAGATTATATACCACCCATAGTCGATTATGGGTAAAAAAAAATTCTTATAATCAATTTTGGAACTTCAGATAATTTATTATGGTTTCGATCGAGAAATTACATATAATAGATTATCATGTATATTATAGTCGATTATCACTCATCGAGATAGTTAACGTTTTCACTGAAATGGCCACCGTCATCAAGCCTCCGTTCCACGGCACCACCGCTCACACTGGTACCGCAATTCGTAATTTATATCCTCATATAGACACTCAAACGAAAAATCTTACAATATACCCATGTTGCAAGGAGTGTTATGTAATTTAAACTGAACTGGACATAACATCGTATCAAAATCTCTTCTGAGAGACGATGATGCTTTCTCCCAAATCATCGCCACTGTGACTTAATTGCCTAAACCAAATTCACGTCATCCTATAAAATCTATCATATGCTGTAATTGAGTGACAAATATTTAATTTTTACAAAACTTTGACTTGTTTTATTACCAACATGACACGATGACATTAAATCTACGGCCATCAGAATTAAAATGAAACATAATTTCTTTGTATTATTTAATTATAGAAAATTAAATATTTAATTTTAACAATTCCATAGTCAATACAATATTTATTAATTTAATTATTTATTATATTAATATTATCAAGCTGAAAACTATACTTATTATGCGCAATGAAAAACAACATAATTAAACACACAAGTTATGAAGTATATAGTTAAAATATATTGCTGATAAAAAAAAAATATATAGTTAAAATTTATTTGACAATAAAATTAAAATATATTTATTCCTACAAATATATTATTACACATTATATCCTTTCAGTTTTTGGCCTACAATAAATATATATATATATAATTATATTTTTTTCTCTCCTATTTTAATTATTTTTTCTCTTTTAATATTAAGTAGATTTGGATTTTTGAAAATATCATGTTATCCTCAAAATTTAAGAAATGATAACTATATAATGTGTTTGGTAAAAGCTCGAAAATTAAGAAGGGATAGTTAAAAAACTAAAATGTTAAGTTAAAATGAATTTTCACATTAAAAATAAAAGATAACTTAATTAAATTTTAAATTTCTCATAAATTTTAGTATTTTTAATTAAGTCTTTATTAAAATTTTGTTGTCTAAAAAGTTGAATTTTGCAATCTCAAATATACTACCAAGAACATGAAGAGTAAAAAAATAAATTATGAAATCTAAAGATCATTACTTTTGTGTTTTCACATAATTAATTTGATTTTTATTTTGATATTTAATTCATAAAATAAAACAATATGTAGTTTTCATTAATCTGTATTGCTCCTTTCTTAAATTTCTTAATTGCTTCAAAAAATGGATAGAGTCTTCTTTATATTTTAATATTTTTATTCATATTTTTTTAAAAGCAATATTCGTATTTTTATAAATATATGATTATAATCACACATTCAGGTTTACCTAGTGAGCATCTCCACATAATGAACGTGTGTATATATATCAATCCAAACTTGTAATGTTATATATTTAATCCCTTCAAAAAAATGTTAACCATGTTATAACATAAATCATTCTAAAAATCATTATTCATAATCAACTCATACGTTATGAATTTTAATTGATTTAAAAAGCTAATTTTTTTATTAATATTTGTACTGATTTACTTATGTATATGATAACTTTTTCATTCTATTTATACAATAATGTTTTGTGTGTGCTCAAAACCAAAAGATTATTACTATTAAGCTATTTATTGACTTATATATAGTCTGATCACTTGTGTTTAAGACTGAGGATTATGTAATTTTAGATTATATGAGATCAATTAAGGTATAAAAAAATTATTAAATAAAGACCGAATTAAAGAAGTCAACTTGAGAGGAATAATCAATTATTGAGAGAGGACCCAAATTTAAAAATAAAAATAAAAATAACAAAGTTACTCATTGAAGTTAAGAGATCTCTAAACTCTAGGCTTAGTACAATATCCATCTTAAAGTGTAGAATGAATAAACACATGCAATAAGCACCATACAAAAAAAAAATAATCATTTTGATATATATGTGTGTGTGTTTATTTTAAATGTTACTACAATTGTTTACACCATAATATTTTTGTGTCACTTTTTTTTTTCATATTTAATTTTTATATTTATTTTATAATATTTTTAAAATTCAAAGTAAATATAAATTAACTTTCTTTAAAGAATTTAAATCAATGACAAACTTTGTTAACCAGTTTTTATATAAACTATATATAAAAAACATTGTTTAGTATTTTAAATTTAAATCATTTATTTCTTAAAATAAATTTATAAATCACAAAGTTTTAACTTATTGACTTTATTCATGAAACAATGGTAAAGAGCTTTCTATCAGAAAGCTCTTTTATATATATAATTGCATGTATTAATCTTTTATTGAAAAGGTCCATAATATATAATTGATTATGTCTCATAAAATTAGTTAACAGTCAGATCACAATTAAAAAAAATCACAACAATAATTAAAAAAATTGATCAACAAGCTGAAAAATCTGCCAAAAACCGATCGAAGCTAGTTTAATTACAAATATTTAATAATAAAGCATTTAAAAAATCATAAAAAAAATATAAAAAACAAGTCTAAAATATTTGTTATTTTCCTTGTATTCTGCATATAAAACTTATTATTAATAACAAATATCATTAAAAATCTAATTCAAATTTGTAAGATATTTAATTCAAATAATGTCAAATTTAATAGAAGAATAAATATTTGAATTTGTCTCAATATCCCGGTGCTTCCTACTTCTTAATTCAACAAAAAAACAACTTAAATCAAAATCCTTTTATTTTTCCTATTTGAACAATGACATGTAAATTAATGACATGTTTTATGGGGAGGCTAATAGGCTATTAAATGTTTCTAATTTGAAAAACATTATGACAACAACATGAAAATTGTGATCTTAAGATTCAACTTCTGCTCTTCTGTTTCCTACTCCGATCATTAATTCAACATTGTCTCTCTACACTCACAGTATATGCAACATCCATATTAAAAAATATTATAAATTTGAAAAGTCGATATTAAAATCCAATCACTGTTTTGCTGAACGCCCACTTGGTAGAAATCCAATCACTTGATATTTCATCAGCAATTTCTTACCACATGCTATTGTCCATCACAGCAGAAACAATGCCTTTCAATGTCTCCTGCATATTGATTGAAATATGTATGGTTATTTGTTTGTTGATTCTTTTCTTTTGAGTGAGGAAGAGCAAAGCAGTAAAACATACCACAGAATGGTCTTTAAGACCAAGCGAGAGCACCAATGGCCTGGAGGAGCCAGGCAAACTGCAAATCAAGAATTGGAGAGTTAACATGATTTCCGAAAACGAATTATTAAATTATATACGAACAAAAAGGGTCATATGTTAACAATTTGAAATATTTCTTTTCAAGGGATATTTGAAACCCAAATTAAATTTTTAGGAAAAGTGGAACACTCCAGATGCATAATAAAATCTGAAAAAGTTGGAGATTTTCTCTTAAGGAACAAAAGAATGCCTACCTCATGCGCTCAATCAGCTGGCGTGCACATGCTACTAACATTGGCTGCATCAATGTATTCAGTGAAAAAGAAGCAGAATATGACAGAAAAGATAAAGGATAACAAATACTTTCAGAAATAGGCAAGCATACCTCATCCCGTTTGCCAAATATAACAGAAACGTTGAATGTTGGATTGATGGACACCCCTTCTTCCTTTCTGGCGTTGAAAAGTCACATGTGGAACTGTGTGAGCAACTCTTTCTTTTTGAAACATATAACCAATTTGAAAGTGCATGATGATACATAATTTTAAGCTGACAAAAAAACAAGGATTTGTCTAAAGTCCTAGTTACTTTAACAACTTTAGTTTGTTAGTTGTCAACAGGGGTTTCCAATGAATTGAGTCAACACACGAGCATGAGGGTTTGGGGCCCCACCAAACCCACAAATGGTGGGCTTGATGGATTCAGAAGAATTAAATGAAAGGGGTACCGATAAAAGAAAAGAGAAGACAAGGAAAAGTTATGCAGTTATGCAGGAACCAGTTATGCAGGAAAAGTTAAAAAGAGGAGGATCTCTTGACTAATAGGTAGAGGCTTAGAAGAGGGGTTCATCCAGATTGTAAAGTTTGGGAACTGAACAAGTAACTTAGTCGTAAAAGGGAAAGCCCTTCGTCCACGGGGAATCCCAAGGGAGCTGGGGGGATAATTCTCTCCTCTGACCTTTGTGATTCAATAAACCATTACAGGGTAGTTTCTTCTCTTTCTCTCTTCTCCGTCTCTTAATTCTTTCCCTAATATCTAAGAAGTTTATCTTGGTTGATAGGTCTGACCTGCCAGAACATGGACCTGATGACAGAGCCTTTGGAAAATCTTGTGGACAACCCAGCGAACATGGATTTCAATTACATTCTCTAGATTCTAACGTTGAAAGACTTGGAAGTATGTGAATGGCATAGAAAGAATATTGGACGAGGAGAAGGTTGATGAACAACTCACAAGAGACACCAAACTTGTGGCTGAATAAGGAGAAAGCTGAGAGCGAAATCAAATTGTCAAATCTCAATAGCAGCAACCTCATGATTTGGATTGCTAGTGCAGTGAAAGTATTTTGAGGTATGACAGCAGAAACCAAAAGAGTAGGTGTAGGTTGTATTTAGACGCAACGATCAGTGGTGCATTGATTTGGGGGAGGATATTTAGGCTGCATGTAAGAAAGGCAACCAACTTAGCAGCAATCAAGATCAGCCAATAATGTATACAAGATTTCAAAATCTTGGTGGTGCAGGTATTGGATGCCACCAGGGAAAAACTGAGATATTTCTTGGGTGGATGAAGTACAGAAGTGCAATGCCAAGTATGAAAACAATCTTAATAATAGTACAAAGTCCATACATCTAGCCTGAGATATCAAAGAGGAGTTGTGTACCACAAAATCTCACTACAGAGTTTTGATCATTGTTGCCAGAACCAGACCGGACCAGCCGGTTCAACCAGTTGAGCTGGGAACGAGCACAGTCTCCAGTCCAAAGCTTCCTAAAAACTGAATTTCATTTGAACCAGGATAAAACCAGTTGAACCGGTGAGCTGCAAAAATAGGAAAAACCAGCAAATTGACAGATTCAAACACTTGGCTCTAAAAACTTGTGTTTTCTTGTTGTAGTTGGTTTTTTTAAAGATACTTATAGTTTCTAATGAACTCTATGTTATTTTTTAACTTAATTTGTTTGCTTTCATATATAACTTAATTTTATAATAGGTTATGTCTTAAGAAAACTTTTAAGTGAATTTTAAATTCAAATTTTAGAAATTTATGTGACATCCCGTTTTAATTAATACTACTTTTTATATAGTATTATTATATTTAAAATATTAAAATGATAACATTTTATTAAAATCGACTCAATCCTTGTTGAAACTCTGAATTTGAACCTTAAATGCATGCCTTCACCAGTTCAGTGACTGGTCGGTTTTTGACAACCTTGGTTTTGATGTCAAATCTACAGCATAACTCAAGTGAAGGAGGAATTGCAACTCACTGGGTTCAAGGAATTTACCAAGCCTGATTCAAGGAATGAAGTTGTCACGCCTTTTCAAGAATACTACTGGCCCAACCAATCAATAATTCAGAAAAAGACTGTGTGGAGGAAAATACAGCACCAGCACAATCAATTACCAAGTCCTGTGAGGGCAAGTCATTTAACTGAAGGAACAGATGTCCAAAAAAAGTATCAGGGTTACTATTTCAGCAGACGACGAAAAATTGGAGGAAGACGAGACTGAAGAGACCGATTCTCAGGAAGGAGAAACTCTGTGGAAAGGTCCACCAACTGTATTTACATGTTAGATGCTCAAATTCTCTCTCTTTTCAGTAGGAGAAATTACACAACTGAGAACTATAAAGCATCATCATGTGGACAAGTCCTTTGGTTTTGTAGTTATCATGATAGATGGCGGGGCAAGTTATATTTCACTGCTTGGGAGTTAGTAAAGTAATTGGGATAAAATGTATCCCCGACCACTCCATTTGGAGTTAGACTATGGGATGGACACAAGATTTCCCCCGAGGGTGCTGTCAAAATTTGAAGTTGACGGTTTCTTTAAATGATCCTGAAGGAGGTTGACTTGTTCAAGTTGGGAGGAGTGAATCCAAATTTTAGGGGTGGCATGGTTAGAAGCCAAAGGTGACAAAAATGTTAAATAATGATCTCTACGTATCCATTGCACATCAGGGGATAGCTTTTCTAATCAAAGGTGACCTGAGTGACTGAGTCTAACAAAGGCAATGATATCTCATAAAACTCTATATAAACAAGGTCTTAGATGTGGAATTCTCTTTAGTATCAGTAGTACTATATTCATTGTCAGTATCAGTTGCTCAAAATTTTACTGGTCAAGAAATATAAATGAAATCAATGATATTGCACAGAAGTCACATGCAGACCTGGCATACACTATTGTCCCCATGGTTCCTATTTGAGTAGCAATAACCTGATAAGCAGTCAGAAAATTAAGTACTACCACCATAAAAACATAAAAACAACTCCAGCAGCACTCACCAGAAAATGATCTTCGTATCTCGAAATAATAATCTTCGTTTCATTTCCCTGCACCCAAGCAAGCAAGCAACTTCTCAACATTAATACCAACATTTCAACATTAGTATTAATTATCAACATTAAAAAGTATAAATTGAACAGCTAAATTTGAGCCTCGAACAAACACGAAATGAAGATTTGTGTTTAAAATTTCATTGCATCTTCTAAAATTATAAAATCAATGGTAAGGAGTTCAAAATCAGTTCTTGGCTACTAAGAGTTGTAAGAAACGGACACTCATGCATACATACATTGATCTCCCGAGAGAAATTGAGTTGAGACACTGGAAATTGTGAAGTGGAGCTCTCCATATGCGTTGACATCGGCGCTGATAGGTCGCACTTACACTACTCAAAGCGTCTCACAGTCGTTACCGTTATCTCAAAGTGCTTCTTTCGAGAATCGGTTTCAAAGGAGAAGAAGATGATTTCGCCGCCGGTAATGCCGACGGAGCGGAGAGGCGAGGTTTTCGTCGTTCCTGTTGAGAGAGAGAAGAAATGGAAAATGTGCAACTTCTGTCTTACTCTTTGCTACCAAATTTGGGCCTATTCTAAAAACAAAATTAAAGTCAAAATTTCTAAACTCAACTAAATCTATTTTCATAGTTAGCGAGTTACGGTAAAATTGTGTTTTCTTATGGATAAACTTGTGATTAATAAACCTAAATTAAATAAAAATAAGAATATTATCGTCTTTCTTTCTCCTCGTTCAAACTTCAAGCAAATATTAGTTCCCTATCTGAATCCATGACTTGCTTTTCATTGTCTCTACTATTTTCTTTTAGTGCAACGTATTACTAGAAACAATAAATATTTTTAAAGTATTATTTAATTCATAATCAATTATGTGATAATTAGTTATGAGTGTTTTTTCGTTATTTTATAATAATAATAATAATAATATTAATCATAAATAATTAAAAATAGTATTAGAAATAATACATTAAATTATTAACAAATAAAATCATTTGAGGTTTTACCTTTTTTTTCTACTCTTCATTTGTCATTCTAATTCTTTTTCTTTCTTTTGTTTTCTACTACAAATAGAATAAAAAAAAGTCCTAAAAACAAAGTACTTTTGTTGATTATCTTCTAACTTCAGTATTGTTAATTTAGGATATAACAATACTTTCATATCACTAACAACATTCAACATATTAGTTAGATTACTGAGTTCTTTAAACATGGTTAAGAAATTTAATATGATTGAATAAAAAAAATACTTAATTAAAAGAGATAAAATCTACTTTAGAAATATATACTTTTATGGATAAAAAAATGTATCGGAATGAAACAAAAATTTGAAATTTTATACCATTTTTTTAAATTTTTTTACCTAAATTAAAATAAATAAATAAATAAAAGATTTTGGCCAAACGGACTAGCACATCCACCATGCTAAGAGCTTGTTCCATCCACAAACCTTAAACTGTCATATTTGATGGATGATGGTTTCAGTTATTGTTGATAAAGGGTGTAACCATTTGTGTTTCCGTGTAAGCGTCGGGAAGAAATCTAGTTTACTCCACACTGTCAAATGACAACTGGTCATCAATTTTTTGAATGATAGAAATTTTTTTACCAAAAATTCATCTAAACTAAAATAATATCTGAAACTTTTCTATTCGTTTTAAGTTTTAGAGTTTTAATGATAAAACCTTATGAGTAATTAATTGTGCCAATTTATCTACATTGACATCGAAGGTACAACTTCTATAAAAATATTAAACTATGTTCCAGTACTCGTTTATTTCATCTAAATTTGTGTTGATTTCATCGAAATTTTCTTCCCCCTGCGTGGAGCTACAATTTTTTTATTTCAACTGCAACTGTTTTTCAAATTTTAAATACTCATGAACTGCAAGCTGTTTCGGATTCATTTGCAACATTAGCTAGATCCAGAATACGACCTCTATAAGACAAACAACACAATAATAATAATAATAATAAAAAAAAAAGTAACGTGGACTACATAACATTTCATGAGCAGTGAAAACAGCAGTCATCATAGCGTGGCATTCATCCAAGTAGTTTTAATGCAATCTAACTAAACAAGATCTGTGCCACTTGACAAGATTTCAAGGTACCTAAAGGCCACAATAAAATAAACAAGAAAGAACTTCGGAACATCAGATGATACTTATTTTTCCATTAAGCAAAAGTTTCACAATCAACTGCAACGAATTACAGGATCTACAGACTAAATAACTTTCTTGGCACATCCACCTAACCTCCCCTTCCCTTCTGAAATAGATTACTGCCAAAGAAAAATTACACCTTTTAAGTTCCAAAACTCAAAATCTACTCCCCTATTTAACCTAAACCAGAGTTAGTTCCTGATACAGGCCTCAACAATGGATGATTGGTCGTGGGCTGCACATTACTAGGGGCATTGAACATGGCAGTTGAAGAAGCTGATTGTGATTGTTGTATCATAGATAGCGGTAATCTTTGCCCCAGCCCAAACATCGAAGGTCGTGGGGCAAAGGACATATGCGGATGAACTGGTTGGTTGCCGCCATACCCTGAGATGCTGGGTTGTGAGGGAGAAACAGAGATCATTTGTTGCCTGTTGTTGCCGTTGCTAGTCATTGAAGGACCAACACCCGATGCAGTCATTGTGGGTGCAGCTCCCGCATTTCCAAGACGTGCTGACATTACGCGAGACCGTTCAGCAGCAAACCTTTGCTTTGTTCTTTCAAGTTGTTCGCATTCTTTCATCAACAATGTTTCAATTTCCGCAAACTGTTTCAGCTTCAACTCTAATCTTTTCAGCTGGCAATAACAGCAAGCCACTAACAAAAGTTAAAAACATCAAAATACACCTGATTTTGAGTAATCTCAAATTGCTTAATTTACTTTATTCTAAGAAAAATGTTAACTTGTTTGCAGACATAGATGCATACCATCCAAACAGAAATGGACAACAATAGAAATTAACTATATCTGACATTTTAGTTTGATCAACTGGAATTAAAGTCAGAAAACAACAGTGATACCTGATGATTAACTATATTAGCACACAACCTCTGAATTTCTCGCTCTTCATGATCGGCAAATAATTTTGCTTTCATCGCTGCTGCAGAGAGGCCTGCTTTAGCTGCATCTTTAACTTTCTCAACAGATAGTGGGGTTGTCCTACCATCATTTAGACCCCATGAACCATGTACCTTAGCCTTGTCCTCTGAAACGAAAAGAAGTATTCCCAAGAAGAAAATTACATCCTGGATTTTATTAGAGGGCTGGGGTAAGGTTGTTTATCGGCAACATAAAAAAACAGTAACCAAAACTGACCATTACTATTATTTGATACCGCTGTTTCTCCATGAGACCCACCATCTCGACAACGTATGCTTTCGGAATTTGTCCTACATATGTGAAAAACACTAACTTTTATTACAAAATTCTTAAACTAGCAACTTGACAAAAAGAACAGGACAGCTAAAGCATAATTTTCCACTCCACCCTCCATACTATTCTACCATCGGAATAGGATACAGACACAAAATAGTATTGTCTTTTCTTTTCTTTTTTATTTTATGGGAGTTTTACAGAAGTTT